>AUXO015864689.1_pt1 | contig 16377 bp, 18 predicted proteins | sample 768731 | NCBI WGS metagenome assembly AUXO01 (sample SAMN02715735, study PRJNA202380) | gut metagenome | biome: sheep rumen | host: Ovis aries | place: New Zealand: Palmerston North
ACATAGCACCTTTGGCGAGAAGACCCGAACCTAGAGCTGTTCCGGTTGCTGCAAGTTGTCCGATTCCCGCCGCTCCGGTGGCACCGGCGACGGCCGCAGCTTTTCCAGCCATTCCAAGGTTCTGAAGTCCAGCCCCTAGGACGCCCCCAACTGCATATTGTTTTTCTTTATATATTATCATATGATATTTTTTAAGTTTCTGGAACTGCCTGACCAGCTTTTGTTTTTGTTATTGTTATATAATGTCCACTGGAACTGGTAGTTCTTTTTAAATTGTATGAATAATTAAATGCCCCATCACTTACATAATTACAGACCCTGCTTTCTCCGACGGGCGTAGCAGTATCAAAATAGAAGTAAGTAAATTCACGATCTTCAGTAAATCGGATATAGGCACCGGCTGTATCACAAGTCCAAAAACCCTGATAATTATCAAAGAGGGCATAGTCTGAGTCTATCGAAATACCAGTAATGTGAATCTCTGCATAAGACTGGTTTGGCGTGACTGGAGTTGTTGGATCATACGGTGTAGGGTCTGGAAGATTACCGGTTGGCATATTAAAAGACGAAGCAGTAATTGCAGCATTAGTATTAGATAGCCACCAATTTCCATATACGGCATCTTGAACGACATAATATCCACTACTAGAGCTCGTTATTCCAGTTCCACTCAGAGAAGTAATTAATGATGGAGTTCCCGAGGCTGGGACGGTATATAGTTTTCCATTACTGCTAACTTGATATAGGGCGGTATGATATCTTCCCTGAGAACTGTTTACACTAGATTGATATACATAACACCCCGCTGATCCATCAAAGTCCGGACTGGACTGAAGAGGCACTATTATTCTAGAACTAGATCTCATGGCTGATATACTATTTCCACATGCATAGGGGTCGTTCGCATCTAGTGTAGCAAATTTTTTTATACTCGGCCCGAAGGCGTTCATCTCTTCAACTATAAAAAGAAATGTAGACCGCATCCTTGACCATAAGTGACCTAAGCCACTTCCATTTAAATATTTTTCTGCCATATCATTTTATTACCAAAGTCTACCATCAAGTGTTACAGTTCCAAATAATCCGTTCGTTCCAGAGGTTGTACATTTAGGTCTTGTGGTCATTGATGGTTTAGTGAATGCCTGTGTAAATGATCCAGTGATTGTTGATGTATTGCTGCTCGGCCAATACCCTATATACTGATCCTCTATACCTTTATCTGTGTTGCTAAGATAAGCGTCCATTATTATATATGTCGTAGTCACTGTTCCACTACTAGGGATATCTACAAAGTAATTATTTACATCCGTGAAATTAAATGTCATATATCCACTTCCAGTTGTTATACTACTGTTAACAAGGCCCCTTTGAAAGAAAGTATATGGAGTACTATTATAAGTTCCAAAATAGGCATACATCTTAATCAGAATTCTATCGTTGGGAAGAATACCAGAAATATAGAAGGTTGCAGAAGGAAGGGTTCCGGAATATACACAAGCTCCTGTAGACCTATACCATCGTAGAGTTGGTTGTAAGTTTCTTTGCGCCCAATTATAAATATTAATTGTAACATTAGCCGGGAGGGATGTATAGGCTCTTTCTTCATTAAATATAAGATGTCCTTCCGGCGGATTAACCAGAGAAGACACTATTGGAGACAGTCGATACCCAAAAGACGTTGTTCCATCGGTAACTGGAACTATTGGAACATTAGTTAGGCTTGTGGTAGTTGAATTAGCGCTTATGGTTTGTTGGGCTGTCTGATAATAAACACTCTCCCCATTGACTGGTTTACATACCTCTATAAATGTATTCACCTGAGGCTTGGTTTCAGCATCTGTAGTCCTAGTTAGTGTTCCGCTTACAGTCATAGTGTGCCAATCAACTGATGCATTCTCAAGGGATATAGTATGTCCATATATAGCCCCTACTTGTTGAAAGTCTACTGTAAACGTATATTTACTCGCTAAGGTAGAGACACTTAAGATATTCACTTCTCTAATCCAATATAGTCTATATGAGGTGCTGCCAGTTCTAAGATATATATCTTGAAATGTAATAGAAGTTTTCCCGGCCAAAAGATTAAAATATTTTACTCTGGGATTACTACCAGACGTCCAGTTTAGTTCAAATACTAAGTTTACATCTACAGGCTGAGACAGGGAACAGACCATGGTATCACAATAATAGTTAGAATAAAGATATCCATCCTCACCTCTATAAAGACTATGTACTACTAAAATAGTAGCTGTAACTGGTATTGGGGAGTTTCCGCCCACCGAATGAGTATAAGTTATAGAAGGGAGCTCGCTAGATTTAAGTTCATATCTTTGTTTATATTTAGACCATAGATATCCGAGTCCCGTATTTCCTAGATATTTTCCCATCTTTTACTTTCTCCCTATTAATATCCATATGTTGGACGGACTCCATCATTTCTATAAATTTCCCAACTGTGGGGAGTCATTCTTCCAACGGTATCTCCTTCTACAGGCAGATGCCAGGAAGTTGTAGTACTTCCGTTTGCTTTATACCATCCTATTGCTCTCTGTGTTCTCTTTGCTGATTCATTCCAAAGACTATCTGAATTAAGTGTATAGAATGTACTAGGCCATGGTTCAGAGGACGAATTTCTGGTTCTAATCATGGTATACTCATTATTCTCACCAAATACAACCGTCTGTGTAGTTCCATTGTTTGACACCGTTATACTTTTTGGGCTGTCATAGTAGATACTCGTTCCTAAGTATATCATCTTAGTCTCAAATCCTACCTCATCTGGCGCTACACACTTTATTCTTTCTCCCGCACCCCAGAATACAATTATATTAGTTTCATTAGAATATCCAGGGTCTGTTATTTCTTCAAGACTTCTAACTATATGTGCATCAGCGACACTAGTAAAATAGCTTAGTCCTTCTCCACTCAAGTATTTATCTTCTGTATCCATATTTGTTTTTCTTTTTATAGTGTATTTTCTTTAGCCATTATATATCCAAGCTCTGCCCTTAAGTCTTCCAGATCCTCATCGATATATTTAAGATCTAGTCGATAGGCTTTGTCGTCGGAGTAGTCAGATTGGTGGGATTTGATTCTCTCCCTATCTTTCTCAAGTTGTTTTATTTCTGCCCTTATTTCATCGACGGATCTTTCTCCTAGGGCAAGCTTTCTTTTAATTATCATAGATTATACTATGTATATTATTATTTTTTATTCCCTTTACAGATAATAAGTCTTTATATAAATCGAATAAAGAATCATAATCTTTATCTAGTCCAGACACTTTATTTCCTCGACCCTCTCTATAAAACCACTTATTCTTGTCTACTATATATCCAATCCAGCAATTATCATCTTTGGAAATAAGCAAATCTATTGTAACATCTTTCCAGTTTTTAATTTTCCACTCTTTCATCCTAGCCTCTATATGGCCTCTATCAGGAAGCGGAATGTTTGCCGGTAAGGATTTATATTTATTTTCTGGAAGATCATTTAGCCTTTCCTCGAAGACTTCAAAATCAACAGGAGGCATAACCGTATTTTTTCTCTTAATTATCATATTACTTAAAAAATATTTTTCCGAGAATCCCTAGAATTCCGTAGGCGATCTTCTTAAACCAGCCCTGTGGATATTCTAGGTCAACATCAGTGGTTTTATCTTTCTTTATTCCCATCCGGAAGAGAAAATTATGCGCCATCCACTCTAGATACATAGATCTTCTCGTTCTCTTAAAGGCAACGTGGTCGGGATATAGTTTCTGAATTTCATCTAAGGCGCTATAAAATTCACCCTCAGACATCATATAAGAATCAAGAATTTTGATTCTATTCCCCAGTATCTTGTATCTCATATTTCTTTAATTCCTCCTTCAGTTTATTCACTGATCTTTGATATTTATCTATTTCTTTTTGAAGAAAGTTGATATCTGCTAGATAGTTGCTTTCCTTCTGATACTGGTTTTTGTTAGATTTCGCTATTGCCAGATCTTTTTTGAGATTTGATATAACTGTTTGTTTAGATTTTATACCACTCTCAATAACACCTTTCTTATATTCTTTTATTTTTCGTTTTATTATCATAGTTATAGTTTTTTAAATCTAGATCTCAGAATAGTGCATTCAAACTATTCTGAAATATTATTATTATTTCTATTCTTATACTCCTCTCCAACTTTGATTTCGTCCAGTTAATATTTTTGGACCATATATGAGTGCAGGTCTGGGTGGAGTGACATCTCCTGTTAAAAGTTTTGCTGTTGTAAGTTCCGCCATATCCCTATCAGTGTATGCACTGTGATTTCTTAAATTCATTATATGATCCTCCATTTCTACGGATGCTAGTCTCTTTTTATCAAGAGCTTGACGTACTCTTCCATTAATTTCATTATCAGGAAGATATGGCTCTCTTGCTTTCATGATTCGTTTTAAGCGTTCAGCAGCATCCTGGTGTGACTTATCTCTTTCCATAAAATGCTGCGACATTGATGGAAGTTCAATATATCCAGGTTCTGCTGGCGCGAATGATCCAAAACCCGAAAATTTTCCATTGGCCGTATTTATATTCTGCACTTGCTCTCTATACCGTAGATATCTTCTACCGGCTCTTGTAGCATTTCTCTCACTTCTAGCTATTCCGTGTTGTCCGACTATATTACCTAAGACACTCCGTTCTGCATATTGTTCTGGAATACCTCTCTGTATCCCAAATTTAATATCTCTTTGAAGTGATTGTTGAGACTGTTTTATTTGATTTAATTTTTCCCTTATTAGGTGTTTTGGTGGCTTTTTTCCGGGATGCATTCTTTTCCATCTCTCTATAACAGCATCTAAATTTGCTTTTTCAGAATTAACCACTGTTTGGAGAGATCCTTTGTCTTGGGAAACCCTTCTTGCTAGGAATAAAGGAGAAACTACAGCATACGTTCTTTGTCGTAACAGTATCATAGTCTTATTTTATTTAACCCCACTACAGGATAATTGCCATAGTGGGGTTAGTGGATTAACTTTAAATATTATCAAAATCTCTCTGATAGTGTTCGAACTGCATTGAGAGTTGGATGTCAGCTCTATCGGTACCGTCCTGATCCATACCATTCTCATCCATAGTTCCATCCATGATAATGCAATTATAGAACTTTAGACGTCTTACACTGATACGGCTCGAGTTGGTAATGATAAGCTCAATCATAGGGGCCACCAGGTCATCCTTTCTGAAAGAGAATTTAGTGTCAGGGTCAGCAACACGATTTCTCCAGTCAGTAACAAAATATGTAATAGCTTGATCTTCCTTGTCAACGAAACTTAGGCTTAGAGTACCACTAGTATCTTGTCCAGTCTGTTGAATAATTGTGAAGTTTCCTCTCATTCTCTTCTGAATTCCGGATACACTATAGTTAAGCTGAACATTTACGGAATTAAGTCTAGCATTAATAATAGAGTCCCCCGGCCAGTAAACAATTGCAGGTGGGGTCCATTTAAGCTCCCACATATCACCTCTAAGGAACTCTTTATTATCGTCCCTATAGGTATTAGTGTAGTCAATAAAGTCCATGTATCCTTTATTTCCATGGACTAGGTCTTGCATTTTAGTTGCCATATTTTTTATAATTAATAGTTATGTCTAAGGTTACATTATTCTGTAGAAGTTCTCTTGTCCATATATCAACTTCTATATCTAATGATCCTAGTTCTGGATAAGGAAAATAATTTGATATCTGTATTGATTTAACATTTGAAAATATAGTTACACTTTGAACTATTTCGTTTATTTTATTTTCTATCAGTGTATTAAATCTTTGACCTATTATTTCCCATCTCCTTTTTTGAATTTCTCGATATACCTTTCCCATAATGAATCGCATAAGACCAGAAGTTATGTAATTTTCCCCATTCTGATATTTATTATAGTAATATACTTGATTATTTGATACTAGGTAATTACATTTATATCTTTCTAGTTCTTCTTTTTCTATATAGGGATTGTTTCCTGAATTATATATTATATCTTCTGCTTGATATCCGTGACTATTTTCTAATAGGCACCTTAGATATACGTAGTAAGCCGGTCGTGAATAAAGTAGATACTGTATTTCGCCATAAAAATACAGTAATCTATTTTCTTGGTCTTCCAGATAATTTTTAGTATATTCTTCTTCGGATGTTTCTGAAATTAAATATTGGAAATTACCGGCCGTTGCATAAGGAAGAAATATCTGCTCGTCCTCACGCTCACCATATAAAGATAAATCTGGTATCATGAAAAAGTCTGGAATTATTGAGTCTTCGAGCGTCCCGCCTACGAGCATATCCATAGACTTCCTATACCATCCGGCCGAGGGAGTCTCTACTTTAGCTCCATCTAAATAAAAATCACCTTCAGGAAGTTTATTTATATTGTCAGCACTACAGTAAACGAGTTTAGAATTTTTATTAATCTTATCAAAAATTCCTTCATCCTCTGGAGTCCCTATTAGGTGTCCGATATAGTACTCAGTATATCCATATCTAGATATTCTAATAATATATCCATCCTCTAGTGCATCTTCTATAGAGATTTTTATTCTGGATTCATCTATATCGTACTCATTTGAATCTTTTCCTATAGTCCTAGACCAGAAAGATACAGCTCCCTCTCCTGACTTTAGGATATTAGAATATAGCAGGCTTTCTTCTGCCTCTATCGCCCAGGATATAGATACAGACGAAATAGAATTCATACTGATTAACTCTCTTCTAGTCTCAGAGAATATAAGATATTCTTTTTCAGAAATAGCTTTTCCAAAAGAATAATCGCCTTCAATAGTATTAATTAAATCACTAAAACTATTTATCTTTTTATAAATAATATTATTTCTTCCAAACTTATCTTTGATTTCTGATTCTTTTCCTTTGTAGCATATTATCCATTGCCCTGAAGAAGATTTAAAACCAAGATATTCCCCATCTTTAATAGAGTCTCCAGACCATGAAAATCTAGTTGCATATATTCCAGGTCCTTCAGAGTATACTATATTTCCTAGTGCCTCTGGGGTTTCAAAAATTTTATCATCCTCTGGAAAATATTTTGGATGACAGAAGTTACCATTTTCTAATAGTACCAGAGTATCTCTATTTAGAATGGATTCTGATGGTTTTTCTGCAATTAGATCTCGCTCTCGAATCCAAGAGCCACTGTGAAATATCCATATTCCATCTCCCGAATGATATCTGATATTTTCTTGTCCCTGTATATATTCTTTAAGGTAATCTATGGTGGGAAATGGCGTACTTCCCTCAAGATATTTATCTAAATATTGAGAAGTATCTAAAGTCCCCGGATCTACTGGTTTATATAGATACAGGGTTATGCCTAATTCTACCAGTTCTCGTAAATACTGGTATTCTTGGTATGTTTTTCCAAACCAAATGTCTAGTTCGTCTAAAGATCTAACTCTAGTCGGAGATTCAAAGGACATAGAAGAACTTGGAACCTCAGACAAAATTATAAAATCATTTGGATTATCGTAATATCGATTGGCTTTTATTGTTCCAAGTTTTATATACATATCAAATAGTTTTTAATTCAACAAATCCGTGAGATTCGACAAATCCGTGAGATTTTTCTGAAACTATTGTAGGGATGTTGGCGGAGGCATCATCTATTTCTTTAGGTACGCCAACTAAAGTAACTGCTTCCTTTTTTACTTTGGAAGGATTCTTTGAAGATTTTAATGCAGATTTTATAATATCAAACATTCCAGTTCTAAAACTTTCAGAAGCAACAGAATTATCTGGATTTTCTCCAACAATAGAAAATGATATACTTAAATCTTGTCCTCCACCTTCTATTTCCCCAGAATATTCTTCACTAAAATCTTTCATAACACAAAGAAGATCAAATTTCTTTATGGTAGAATATTGCGGAGTCATACAATATACACGAATTCTAAACGTAACATTTTTATAATAAGCAATACAAATCATAGATTTATCTATTGCTGTAGGGATTGTTTCAAATCCTTCATTATAAAAATCTGAATCGTGAGCCTCAGAATAATAAGTGGATACATCTGCACATCTTTGAAAATATCTTCTCCAAGATTTGTATTGATCGTCGACTACTGATATTCTAAGTTCATTAGTATATTCTACTGATACTGGATAGCTTATTTCTCCATCATATAATCCGACTGTTTTAGATACTAGTTTTGATTTTTGAAGCTCAAATCCATTTATAGGTATCCATTTAGAGTATCTAGTACTATGATTATGTTCTACACTATTCTCTCTATTAATTTCAGCAATTGAAGGAAGATATGACCACCCGCCGTTTTGAGACTCACTAACATATGGCTCAATTATTATTTCCCAATAAGCATTGGTATCAAGAGTTAGATTTCCATCCTCTTTATTTATTAATTTCTTGGGATTTGTAATATATGGGCTATTTATTAGTGCTTGTTTAAAATCTTCAAGTGTATTTATAGAATTAATGTTTGTATTTGGACACAGATCCATAAGAGTTAGCTCAGTTCCGGTACCAGCAAAATAGTCTAAACTATTAAATACGGTATCTCCTTTCAGTACGTATTTTATAGTATTATTAGCATTTTCTAATCTATCTAGGAGATCAGATCTTACTTCTTCTAAGTTTGACAGCTGTTTTTCAGAATCATCTCTTACTATAATACCATTAGATGAATTCAACTTTCCTTTTCCCATAGAAGAGATGGTTTCTGAAATTGATTTTTTTGTTCTATCTAGTGCGTCAAACAGCTCTTTTTGCTTTCTCTGTAATCTATTTTGTCGATTTGTGGCACTAATAATAGATTCTTTATTAAGCCTCTTAAGTTTCTTTGTTTCAGTCTTCTCAAGCTGACCTGTAATAATATTTCTACTTCCTTTTGGTCTATTCTGGGGATGAGAAGTGTCTATTTCTGTAAGTCCGTCTATAAATGGAGCTATCGAATTGGCACCTCTTCTTATTAAGGACTCTATTCCTCCACCAACTAGTCCTGTAACTCCTCCCTGAACCAAGGATTGTACTCCTTCTAAGACAGTTCCGCCGCCGGGAAGTCTTGATCTATCTACTCCAGCTGCTCTTTCCAGTTTATTTCTAGCCATTACAAGAGCCATTAACGTATTCTTAAGAATATATTCTCTTGAAGCAGCTGAAATTTTACCAATATTTAAATTGGTGTCTGCTCCGCTAAGTGAATCAGACAAAATATCTGTTCCTTTATCAGCAGCGATTTCGGCAAGTCTTCTTATATATCTATCTTGATCATATAAAGCCGGATTTAGGAAACTAGTTGGATTTTTAGTTGGATCCTCATTATCTGATACTTGATATTTTATCCTGGGAACTCTGTTCTCTTCACCGTACTCTTGCCTATACTTTTGTTCAGTATATTTTGATAGAATTGATTCTTTTTCTGGAATATCTAGAGATTGTGATTTCGTTGCTTTTTCTTCTAGCATTGCTTCTCTATCTAGTCCATCTCTGCCAACATATCCAGCATAATTTAGAAGCTTCTTTTGTTTTTGAAGAGTGTCTATAATCTTTTGAGAAACCTCCCTTGCCCTTTGATTGGATAAATTTTGGTCACCAAGATAAGCAGAGATAATACCAGCTAATTCTATATTTCCCTGTCCAGTCGACTCAGCCCCTGTTTTCCCAGGGACTAAGAGATTCATTACTTCCTCATATAATTCGTTAGCAGACATTGAGTCAAGAACTTCTTCTATTCTTTTTACGTCTGGAACATTAATAGATAACCTATCACCAGGAAGTTCTTCAATTTCATCCGGTTTGATATCAATCCTTGAGTTCGGAAGTTCCGGGTCCTCCGGACTAATATCAACTCTTGAATTTGGAAGTTCTGGATCTTCAGGACTAATATCTAATCTGACATTAGGAAGCTTAGGGTCCTGTGGATTTATATCAAGTCTAGTATTTGGTAATTTATCAGGATCTTCGGGATTAATTCCTAGAATTTTATTTGGGAGTCCATCCGGTTCTGTTATTTCTATGTCAATAACTTTTTGTCTTAGATCATCAGGCTCTTCCGCAAATAATCCTTCAATATGCTGTCTAAGATCATTGGGTTCTTCTGGACTAATATCAATTCTAGTACCTGGAAGCTCTGATGGTTCTTTTACAAGCAATCCTTCTTTTCCTCCAGGAAGTTTTATATCCTTTGGTTCTCTCTGAAGTTCTACAAATCCCTCCGGAAGTTTAGGATCTGATATATTGTTTAGTGTTTCTTTCGATTTAGGTAGAGATACGTTTTCTTGTGGATAAATTTTCTTTTTATCCTTGGGAAGCTCTGGATTATTTACATCTATTTTAATTAGGGAGTCCGGAAGTTCAGACGGTTCTTCTATAACTAGTCTCTCTTTCTCAAGTGGAAGTTCTGGATCTGTTATATTCCTTAATCTTTCTTTACCCTCAGGAAGAGAATCAGGGCTTTCCGGACTTATTCTTAGGATGCTATCAGGAAGAGACTCTACTTCTCCAGGACTTAATCTCTCCTTCTGATTAGGCAAGACTATTTCCTTTGTTCCATCTAGTTTTAATCTTTTGTCCGGAAGCTTTATAGTTTTAAGTTTAGCATCCTCCGGTCGTGAAAGTGGACTATCTGGCATGTTTTCAGATATCCACTGCTCCTGCGTATCTCTTATCGCCCCTAGATATTTAGATAATCCTTTAATTTCTTCGGGGCGAGTCAATTTTTCACACCCCGGTATCTTATTCCCGGAAGTTATTTTTCTCTTTTCTTCCATTATTCATCTAGGGTTTCAATTATTGATGATAGTGTGTATACAAAAAGAACATCGGCGGCTTCTGAGTATCCCTGCTTCATAATAATTTTAAATCGATATGTTCTTTTGTTTCTTGTATACTGAAGCTCATCACCCACCTCGAGAGATCCATCTGGGCTATAAGACTCAAGTGTATCTCGGTTTCTAGCCCAGACATCTCTCATTTCATTTTGATTAACGATCAATCTTGTGTGAAATTCATCATAATCGTTTTCAAGTGCTGACTGAGAAGAGTATGTGCCGCCAAATACATTTTTCCATTTAGAATTATCTTTAGGGCGTAAGACAACGAAGTCAGTTCCCATAAGAGCCATATGTAATTTAATATTCTTCATTCCTAGAGCATAGAGTTCGTTGGCTCTGTCCAAACTCTTAGCAGCCATATCTTCAGCCATAATTACTTATCGTTTTCTAATATTGTAACAAATTCATTCTCCTCAATAATATATTTGAGAAGTTTAAAATACTGTATCTCATTTAATCTTCCGCCGTAGACAGTCATAACATAGATATCTCCGTCGGGAACAGTCTTAGTTCTAAACGCACCAGACATTCCACGTATAAAGTCATCTATATCATATTGACTATATTCGTATTCATATGGAAGATATAATTTAAGATTTCCAAGGTCAGAGGTTATAGATATAGAGTCTTTAGAAATTCTGGACACTACATCATAATCATCAAGCCCTGCATTATCTAGTTTCTTAGTTATTCTATCAATCATTTGTCGATTTCCTGAATATAATCTCTGTTCTGAGGCCTCTTTATAATCAATAAGAGAGATATCATCATCAGAGAGGTATGCTGTGAGTGTTTTATTTGATCTAGAGTGCTTTACTTCCAGAAGAATTTTATCTGGTTCTATATGTTTTCTAGATGCTATTCCCATTTCACGTATAAAATCATCCTCCTGATATCCAAGACTTTTGGCATCATCTTCTATCTCTTCTAATATACCTGGATGATTATATATTTCATCTCTGATTTTCCCTAAGAGATGTGTATATTCATCCTTTCCTGTTTTCCCGATGTAAGTAAATCTCTTAGTTCGTAAAATTATCATATCTATCTTCCTTGTCCTCTGTAGGGTTTTACATAGTGCTTGGATGATTTAAGCTTTGACGTTCTGCACTTCGAGTGAATTCCACGTCTTTTCTTATGTTTATTGTCCCTGCCTCTAGTTCCAGTTGTTACTATTTGTTGTACTCTTGCCATATAGTTTATACAGTGTCTCCGTATTTTTGCTGTTGCCAAGCTTTGAAGTCTTTCCTGGTTTGTCCAGCATTTAATCTCCACTTGTTTCCGCCAGTTTCTTTATTAAATTGCTTCCATCTAGTAGTATTTGCACTATGTTTTCGTGCATAACTTATTGATTGAATTCCCTTTGGCTTTTCTGTTAATTTATCTTCCCACTTCTCCTTAGCTTCAGACAGAGAAAATGTTTTTCGTAGTATAATCATTTGTCGTATAGATTTATATTTCCTTGGCAGGCCTTCATTATTTTTTGAATAATTAGTTCTATTTCTTTCCTACTCTGGATACTATATGTCCAAACTATAACTTTTCCCGTATCTTTTCTTCCCATTTTTAGGATCCAAGGCTTAAGAATCTTATCTAGCTCCTCAGACTCTTTTCCTTTATCCGCTGTAATTATTAGAAGCCCAGAAATCATGGATAGTTGGACAGGTGCATCAGATTTAGAACTTACTGTATAATGAAATCCCTCTATATATCTATTTTTCTTAAGGACATCCTCAAGATAGACGTTTCCGAAGTTTTCTCTTGGTGCTGGATGACCTGCTTTGATTAGTTCATCAGAGCTTATTTTATCAGCCGCACTAGAAATAAGTGCAGTTATGAAATTAGAAAAAGATGATCCAACCCCTCGTCTTGCTCCTATAAAAGCGGATTGTCCCGCTTTCCCTAATATTTTCATAATCTCATACTTATTTAGTACGGCAACACTAAAATTTTTAGTGGTTTCCTCCCCGAGACCGCCTTCTTCACCCGCCTCTTTTATTCTTGAGTCTACAATTGCCTTGTTATCAAGTAAATTTATCTTACACTCAAGTACTTGAGAAAGTTCCATAATAAAATTACTAATAACTTGATAATTTGTAAATATTATATCAACGGAATAAGAATTTAGTTTATAGTTTATTACACTACTATTATATTCCATGCCCGTATATTTTTTACAATAATAATCAAGAGTTTTGTCAACTTTATCTAATTCATCATTAGATAGATCGAATGTATACATAGTAATTTTATTATCTTGAACTGCAAAATTTAATTTATACTTGGAGACTTGTCTGTCAGAGAATCCAAATTTTTCATCAATATCGGCTCTTTTATCTAATTTATCTCCAACCGTTATTCCTGCCATTCTGTAAATTCCAAACTCTCTTCTGATATTTCGATCGATCTCTTGAAATTTAACTTTTGACATGGGTTTGTGAAGATAGTTTATAAAGACCTTAAGAAAAATTCCAGCAATGCCTCCAGCTTTAGTTCCAGTTTTAAATCCTTCCCAAGCAGTTGAGTCTTTTAGTGCTGCACCAATTGCGCTTCCGGCAAGAGCTCCACCAATTGCGCTTTTTCCAACTACCTCTACAGCCCCAGGGACTTTGTCCATGTCTTTAGGGCCAGTGTAGTGCCCCTCTTTAAGGCTAAAATCTTTTTGTCTAAATTTTATCATAATATTTACCACGGCATTTCCGTTACTACTCTTACCATGTTTTCGACGGGCTTTCTAACACGTCTTGTATACTGTCTACCAGTCCATTCGGTTGCTTGTTTATATGACTTAAATTTCTGCATCGCTTCTTCTACAGCGGAACTAGTTATAGGAAATGTCATTGCTGTTCCTAAAGCATTAATGGGCCTCTTAGCAGCAAATTCGCCAAGATCCCCAACTTTTTTTTCTATCGGAGTAGTTTTTAGATAGTTCCCGATCTTATTTAATGCTTCTAATGTTTTGGTTTTTTCCTTAGAAGCAAGTTGTCGTAATTCTTTTTTGGTTAAAGGTATCTTTTCTATAACTTCAGCTACTCTCTTTTTTCCCTTTTGTCTAACCTGCTCACGTACTATTGGATTTCCTAAACCAAGAGATTTACTTAAAGCATGCCTAGATTCAACTAGTTCATTCCCAGCTTTTTCAAGAAGTGCTTTAACCTTAGAATGCTGTTTTTGTCGTAATATAATCATAATTATATATTTTAAGCTAGTGCTACTTCAGGCTTTGGATTGGCTTTCTTTTTCTTTTTCCTATTAAGCAAAATTCCGCCTCCAACAACAGGAACTGCTGTAGTAAGACCAAGTCCCGTATAATAAACGCCCTTAGGTAGTTCAAAATTATTATGAAATCCTCTAGTAGAGTTCTGTGCTTTTTTATATAAATTAGTATTTTTTAAATAGTTTGCTATACTATCACTGGCTCTTCCTATTGGCTTAATTCTTCTAAGTCCCTTTCCCATAAAGACCATAGCCCCTCCTATTCCTGTACTTACGAGTTCAGGTGCAACAAGAAGAGGCATACCAGCTGCTTCAAGTGGTCGGGAGACTAGACTAACTGTTGCATCTGAAGCAACCGCGAGCGGCTGTCTTATAACTCTATTAATACTTCGTCCTATTCCAGTTGCGCTCTCTACAATTTGTTTGTCAGATTTTTTTAATATTGGTTGAAGAAATTTTCCTGTCCTATACCAAATATTTCTAGCTACTCGTGCACCAGCCTCTAATTTAGCAAATGATTTTTGTCGTAGTAATATCATAATACTAATTGTCCATACCAAGAAGATTGTAGTGCATAATTATCACATCTTGCACGTAGTTCTTGGTACGCTATGTCTACGTGGCTAAGAATTTCTAATGGTGAATTAGGAAGTTGGACGGATGCTTTAAGTTGACGGATGTAATCGAGGACATGAACCATACATAAGTCCATGAAATAATTTCCTTGTGCGCCCTCTTCTACGTTAAGCCAGTATATTGCCCCTTTCGTAGAATTTGGATTGAATGATTTATCCTCCGCAAAATCTGGAATTACTGGCCTTGCACATATTCCTTTAAGATAAAAGCATTGATATGGGTCCCACCAATCGCCTAAGAAAACATAAGGTCTTCGATAGTCTGTAACGTGTTGGTACTCTCCTGCTGTTGGCCATGAACCTGGGAATCTTATATACGGAGTCGATACTGGTACTAGAACAATCTGGTCTTCGGCAATCATACAATCTAAGAATAGTGTGAAATTAGATTTAATTTCATACCACCCATTTCTATCTGTCCAACCCCAACCTTCATAATCTCCCATATTATAACAGGTCTTCATCTGGCCTTTATTTAGTCTCATCTCTAGCATCAGCGGAAGAGTTATCTCAAACTCTCTTAGAGCTTTTTTTATAATTTCTAGGAGAGCTTCATCGGCAGAGATATAATCATTTAGTCCAAGAATTTCTTCTAAGGAGCTTATAGCTAACATACTAGACCTAATTAAAATTTTCTTCTTAAGGTCTACTAATCTTGTTTTATCCATTTTCTCCTAGTTATAAAATAAAAGGAGAGGAGCTAAAGATATGTAGGAATCACACGAGGTTTAGCCCCTCCCCTGTATATTATTGGTTATTACATGTCACTGCTTATATCCATCCCAGTATCAAAGTACTGAAGAAGAACATTGACAAATTTCAGAGCTCTAGCGAATCTGACGTTAATGCAGACTTTAATCTTATTCTGACGAGCAAGTACTGGATCATAGTCACAGAATACTTGGAAAGCCTCTGGTCTGCAATCCGGATCTAAGCTCATAATCTGAGTATTGAGGAAATATTCTTCAACGCTCTTTACTTCAGCACAAAGTCTTTCTGTAATTTTCTTACCGATGAACTGGGCGAGAAGGATTGGCTGTACCTTAGCAATATGAATACCAAGACGAACGTTTCCTTCGTCATTCATAATAGTATTTTCTGACTGCTTGGTATAGTTATCATTCATTTGCCAAATCTGAGCGTTGGTATTCCACATCGCAGTATTGATTTTCTTTGAGAGAAGTAGTTGTCTTTGTCTCTTGTTAAATTCTACTACAGGTCTTTGATATCCAACCTTACCATATGTCTGACCAAAGAGGCTTACATATGGACGATTGTTTCTGTAATTTTGAGAGACACCTTCCCAGAATAGAACCGATGGAGATGCCATGAACTTGAATCCTAGAGTTCCAGTGTCAATATCCCAAGGGGCGCTCATATAAAGTTTCCAGGAATCCTGAGAAATTCTGTTGGCTCCATTTCCGATAGTCATATAGTTTGTGCTATTGACTGTAGAAATTGGATAGAAGTAATTGCCATCCTCGGACATTGCGTAGTTAGCGAGGTAGGATTGGAAACTAGGTTCAGTATTTCCAAGGTCACTGAGACCTTCTACAATATAAACTTCATTTTCCTGAATCTTGTCGATAGCTCTCTTAAGGTCACCATCAGTTATATTGAGAATTCCACAAGTATCAGGATCAATGGATAGGTCTACATAAATCTGAGACTCTTTCTTTCCATTATCACTCTGCCACTG
>AUXO017496869.1_pt1 | contig 16375 bp, 18 predicted proteins | sample 768731 | NCBI WGS metagenome assembly AUXO01 (sample SAMN02715735, study PRJNA202380) | gut metagenome | biome: sheep rumen | host: Ovis aries | place: New Zealand: Palmerston North
TTTTTTTAATCAAGGCTATTTACACTTAGTCGGTCCTGAATATGAATTTTTTAATAAATTTTTAAAGAAAATCGGTTGCGAATTTATATTTCCAGAAGATATAGGAGAAAAAAATGATTAATGTTGGAATCATAGGTTGTGGTGTCATTGGCGGAGTTATGAAAAAATGGATTGAAAATCATAACTCTGAGTGCAATATATTAGTTTCTGACCCACCTAAAGGTATGAATGACGATTTATCAAAAGCAGATATTATATTTATTAGTATTCATATCCCGACAGAAGAAAATCATACACAAGATTTAACTTTGTTAAAGTCGTTAATTAGAAATTGTCCAGATGTTCCTATTTTTATAAGAACAACACTTTTGCCGGGAACTTGTGATAAATTATCTCAAGAATTAAACAAAAAAATATATTTCATGCCTGAATTTTTAACAGAGAGAACAGCATATGAAGATTTTTGTATCCAATCAATGATTTATACAGGATGCGAAAATATTATGAAACGTATCTTTATTGGCAAAAATTATATAACAATGAGTAACCTTGAAGCAGAGATTACAAAATATTCACATAATGTATTTGGTGCAGTAAAAGTAACTTATTTTAACGGAATATATGAACTTGCCAAGCAGTATGGTTGTGATTTTGAAAAAATCAGAAAAGGTACCCTTTTATCAGGTTATATAAATGAACCGCACACTTTTGTTCCCGGACCTGATGGAAAAACAGGTTATGGTGGAAAATGTTTTCCAAAAGATGTAGCTGCTTTTTCCAAATTCTGTCAAACAACAAAAATCGGCAAATTGCTTGATGATGTTGAAAAGATTAATAAGGAATATAGAGGTGTCTAGTGGCTGATATTACGATTATAATGCCTTCATATAATAAAGAAAAATATATTGCAGAAGCTTTAGATTCAGTTTTTATGCAGGAAACAAGCTATGATTATCATATTATTGTAGCTGATGATTGTTCAACAGATAGAACTGTTGAAATTGTAAGAGAATATCAAAACAAGTATCCTGACAAAATAACTCTTTTGACCTCTGAAACAAATCAAAAGTTGTATAGAAATGTTTTAAGAGCTTACGAAAATACAAAGACAGATTATTTTTGTGTGCTTGACCCGGATGATTATTGGACAGATAAATATAAAATTCAAAAATCTCTTGATTTTCTTGAGAAAAATAAAGATTACACAATATATGTAACAGATACAAATATGTTATTTCCTGATGGATCACAGAAACTTTTTATAAAACGTGATAAAATTATAGATTCTTCATTTAGTGATTATTTAGAAGGTAAGGCTGCATTGGGGCATACTCTAGGTTCAACTTTTAGAAATGTTGTGTTTAAAAATGGAGTTCCCGATAAAATGAAAAATCTTGAATGTAAATCTATGGAACGTTCATTTAGAGGTGATACTTTTCGCAGTGTGCTTCATCTATATTATGGTAAAGCGCATTGTGTACCAGATGTGGATGCTATGTATCGAATTACAAATGAAGGTATTTGGCAGGGGGTAAGTGAACTAGAGCAAAATATAATTAATGCTAATATTTATAAAGATTTGTGGTTATATTTTGACAAAAATTATCTTGAATTGCTCTTAAAATCTTATTTAGTATTTAATAAGATAAAGAAAAATTTTATTGAATATTTAGGTTCAATAAGTGATGAACGTCGTTTGTCAAATGCAGTCAAAGATCTTTCAGAACTGAATAAAATTTATATAAATAATAAAGATGTGATAGAAAAAACATTAATCCAAAGCAAATTATCTAAAAAATCGATATATAGTAGGATAAAATATACAATTTATAAAAGAATATATGAGAAATTGAGTAAAAAATTGTTAAGAAAGGGATTAATATAGATGGTTTGTGTAAGTATTATAATTCCTGTATATAATGTAGAAAAATACATCAAAAGATGTTTGGATAGTCTTATAAATCAGACATTAAAAGATATTGAAATAATTTGTATAGATGATTTGTCACCTGATAATTCATTGCATATTCTAAAAGAATATGCGGCAAAAGATTCAAGAATAAAAGTTATTGCTTTGGATAAAAATTGCGGAGCAGCTATTGCGCGCAATAAAGGTTTAGATGCTGCAACCGGAGAATTTTTAGGTTTTATTGATCCGGATGATAATATTGATCTTAATTACTATGAAGCTTTGTATAATAAAGCGAAGGAAACAGGTGCAGATGTAGTTAAGTGTTCCAGAAGGACTTATGAAACAGACGGCAGAATAACATATTCCAATTTAAATGAAACAATAAAGAAAAAGGGTATTTTATACTTTGGTTTTGAGTGGACGACAGCCATATATAAATCTTCAATAATATTTGAGAATAAAATAAGGTTTCCTGAGGAATTAATTAAAGCTCAGGATACAGCATTTCTCAATAAAGTATTATTAAAAACATCAAAACCTATAGAATTTGTTGAAAATGTTTACTACAATTATTATAGAAGAACTTCAAGTCTCAATTCTAATATAATTCCTATAAAATACGTAAAATCGGCACTTTTATCTCAAAAGATACAATTAGAGGACTTGAATGCTTCCGATTTATTTGAAAAAGATTCAGCAACTTATATGGATCTATTTTTAAATAGAATATATACAATTTTGGCAATAACAGCATTCCAAAACCCTGAATTTGAAGCAAAATCCTTATGTGCGCAGGGTATAATTGATTGCTATAATATCTGCAAAGATAAAAAAGCTTTTGAACGCAATTTTGTATATAAAAAACTAATGAAATATATTAAAAATAATAATTCCGGTAAAATTGCTAAATTATTGAGCAAGATATCAAGATCACAAGATTTATTAGAAAAAGATTATTCAATTTTACAAAAAATATTTTCAATAAAAAATGAATACAGAGGTAATATAAAGACTCATAAAATTATTTCAATTGTAGGAATTAAAATTAAAATTAAATGCTCAAAATATAAATGTAAAGAATATACAAATAAAAATTTTCCGATAGAATTAACAGATAAAGAAAAAATTTTTCTAATTGATAACACAAAAAATTGTAAAAGTTATTTGGAATATGGCTCTGGAGGTTCAACATTTCTAATTTTATTAAAAACTCAAATTGCTAATATTACATCTGTTGAGTCAGATAAAAATTGGATTAAGTATCTTAGAAATTGGAAAATTATAAAAAATAGTGAAAAAGAGCAAAGACTTAATTTTATATTAGTAAATATTGGTAAAACAAGAGATTGGGGAAGACCAATAGAAGTAGAAAAGAAAAGACATTTATTTCCAAATTATTCTAAAGCCCCATTTTTTAATAAAAATAAATTTGATTTAATTTTTATTGATGGTCGATTCAGAGTTGCATGTGCATTGCAAGCAATTCTTAATTGTTCTATGGATACTAAAATAATAATGCATGATTTTACAATAAGACCTGAATATAAATGTATTCTTGAATTTTTAGAAATTGTTGAAAGTGTTGATACGATGGTCCTTTTCAAAATTAAAGAAAATTATGACAAAGAAAAGATTCTAAATTTATACGAAAAATATAAATTTTTGTTTGAATAATGTAAGTAATAAATAATTATGTATTTTAACTTGGAATAGTTTGAATTTATACAAAAAAGTTTATTTAATGTTAAGATGGTAGAAGTTTAAAAGAATGGCAAAATATGATTAAATTTTTGGATTTAGAAAAAGTAAATAATAGATATAGAGAAGAAATTGATAAAAGGATTAAGTCAATCTTAGATAAAGGCTGGTATCTTCAGGGCGAATGGGATAAAACTTTTGAAGATAACTTTGCAAAATTTTGTGGTGTAAAGCATTGTATAGGTTGTGCTAACGGGCTTGATGCACTGAATTTGATTATCAGAGGTTACAGCTTTGGCGCTGGTGATGAAATAATTGTTCCTGCAAATACATACATCGCATCAATTCTTGCAATTTCAGAAAACGGTTGCACTCCTGTTTTAGTCGAACCGGATATAAATACATACAACATAAATCCAGAGCTTATTGAAGAAAAGATTACTGATAAAACAAAAGCCATTATGGTTGTTCACTTATACGGACAAGCTGTTCAAATGGAAAAAATATGGGCTTTGGCTAAAAAATATAATCTTAAAATTATTGAAGATTCTGCTCAGGCACATGGAGCTTTATATAATGGAAATCGAACAGGAAGTTTGGGAGATGCGTCGGGATTTTCTTTTTATCCCGGTAAAAATCTTGGTTGTATGGGTGATGGCGGTTGTGTTACAACAAATAATGACGAATTAGCTGCAAGAATCAGAGCAATAGCCAATTATGGCTCAGACAGAAAGTATCATCATATATACAAAGGCATAAATTCAAGATTAGACGAAATTCAAGCTGCTATTTTAGATGTAAAATTACCGTATCTTGATAATGACAACAAAAGACGTAGAGAAATCTCAAAATTCTATAGAGAAAATATTAAAAATCCAAAAATTATTTTGCCTAAAGTTTATGACGAAAAATCTCATGTTTGGCATATCTTTGCTATCAGGTGTGAAAAACGTGACAAATTACAAAAATATCTGGAAGAAAACGGAATCCAAACAAATATTCATTATCCGACACCTCCGCACAAACAAGGAGCATATAAAGAGTGGGAAAATCAATCTTATCCTGTAAGTGAAGAAATTCACCGTACAGAATTAAGTCTGCCTATTTCACCTGTTATGACAGATGATGAAATAGAGAAAGTTGTGAGGATTGCAAATGCTTTTTGATACAAGGTTTGACTTAGTCGTTTCAATAGGAGAAGATTGTGCTTGTACTAGTTATTTAAGACGCTGTATGTTACAAGAGTTTTCATATCCCTTCGATTGGTTAACAAAAGCGCCATTTGCAAATAGAATAGAATTAATTTTAAATGATTTTTCGGATTTTCTAAAAAAAGAAGATTTATATCAGCTTGAAAAACCCAAGAATGGTGATGTTGATAAAAAATGTGACTATTGGGCTGATAAAAAATATGATTTCTATTTCTATCATGATTTCAGAGTTGGTGAACCATTTGATGATGAATACACCAAGGTAAAAGAAAAGTATGCTAGACGAATCAAAAGATTTTATCAGCAAATACTTAATTCAAAAAATGTTTTATTTGTTTGGTGGAGTAGAAATAAACATCAAAATTTAGATACAATAAATGATTATTATGTGAAATTATCTCAAAAATTTCCAAACAATTCTATATATTTATTATTAATTGAATATAGAGAAAATGAGGAAAAAATATTTTTAGCAAATAAGCATGTTATTATTTCAAGATATGATAATATCTCATTTGAGCATAATAAAAATTGGAATGAGACAACGGGTAATGAAATAAATAATTTAGAAATATTTTCACAAATAAAAATGAACAGGTCATTACATTGGCGTATTAAATATTTATTTTATTGCATTTTAAAAATTTTTATAGAGATAATTCCTTTTAAATCTATAAAGAGGAAGTTAAAACGTAAGCTAAAAACAAAATTTTACAAGGTTGCGTTGTAAATTGGTAGAAAAATATGAATCAATATTCAGAACATTATTGGAAAATAGAAAGATATAAACAAAATTTTGAAAGAATGTTAGAGCTTATTCAAAACGAGTGTGATTTTGAAAAAAAGCTTAGTTTAGCTGAATATGCTGCGAATTATTTTGTTTATAACAGTGGCTGCTATTTCACATCTTCTATTTTAGAAAAAGTTTTTGTTGATTTTGCTCAAAAAATTAAAGTTGATTTGAGTAATATAAAGTATAAAGAAAAATCGGTTTTACATGTCTTAACAAGAGGTTATGAAACCGGCGGACATACAAGGGTTGTCGAAAGGTGGATTGAGAATGCTCCCGCTGAACAAATGCATAGTGTTATACAAACAGAAAAGGCTGAGGTCGATTTAAATACGCTAAAAAATAATGTAAAAGTAAAAAATGGGGAATATATTGTATTTGAAAATAATTTGTCATTAGAAGAAAAAGCTAAAGAATTAAGAAAATTGGGAATGAAGTATGAATATATTATATTGCATACTCATATGGAAGATCCGATTGCAACAATAGCCTTTGGTACAGAAGAATTTACTCGCCCGGTTTTTTTATATAATCATGCAAGTCATAGACCATGGATTGGAAAAAGTGTTGCGGATTTGGTTTTGGATATTGAGAATAATGATCCTGTAACACGTGAAAAAAGAGGAATAAAAAATACATATTTTTTGGGTGTTCCTTCAAAAGAGATTTCGATAACTATTCCGAATAAAGAAGAAGTAAGAAAAAAGTTGCATCTTCCCGTTGACAAAAAGATTATTGTGACAAGTGGCGGAGAGATAAGATATCGTAATATTGCCGGTAAAAGCTTTTTTGAGTTTTTAACGGATATAATGGATGACGATACTTGCTGTTATGTTATTGGAGTAAAGCCTGATAATGTTGAATGGCAAAAAGCAATAATAAGTTCTAAAAAAGATATTAAACTTATGGGATTTATTGACTTTAATAATGGATTTTTAGAATATTTAAAAGCAGCGGATTTGTATTTAGATTCTTATCCTTTGGGTGGCGGAACTGCAGTAATTGATGCAATATCGTCAGGGACACCTGCATTGTCATTAAAATCTGTTTATCCGCAATTTGATTATCTGACATCTACTTCTGCATATTGTCAAACAGGAGAAGAATTTATTGATAAAGCAAAACAAATTTTAGATGATAAAGATTATGCAAAAGAAATGTTAGAAGAAGAAAAGAAATCATTAATTGAATATCAGTCAATTGATGCTTGGAATAAAAAAGTCGAAAATTTATATAAAACAGCTCCAAAAACGCATAAAGTAAAATATTTGTCTAATGTTGATGATTATTCAGAACCTAATGATTTGTCTGTTTTATCAAATGTTTTGTATGGTAAGAATTTTTTAAACCTAAGAAAAATTAAAATAATGTCTACGTCTGAAATTTATGAAGCTGCAAAATATGGTTACTTGTACAAAAAAATTGGTATACCTTTTATCTTTCAAAAGCTTTCATTCAAAAAACAAGGTAAAAAAATTAAAATATTTAAGTTGTTTGGTATAAAAATATTTGAGTATGAAAAATAGATTCGAATATTTATTTGATTTGTAAACATTCCCTAAAATAAGTTGAATAAAAAATATTAAAGAGTTACTATAAAAAGGTAGTAATTAAGGAGTTATAATGACAACCGTGTTAGAAAATGATTTATCTGTACAGGAAAATTTAGACAGAGATTGTGCAGTTCGTACAATTAATATGGAAATTGATACCATAAAAAAACTAAGAGACAATTTAGACTCATCACTTACAAAAGCTCTGGATATAATGCAAAAAGCGAGGGGCAGAATAATCATTACCGGCATGGGAAAATCAGGTCATATAGGGAAAAAAATTGCAGCATCCTTAGCATCAACAGGCACACCATCATTTTTTGTGCATCCGGCTGAAGCAAGTCACGGGGATTTAGGTATGATTACTGATGATGATGTTGTAATAGCAATTTCAAATAGCGGAGAATCCAAAGAGCTTGTTGATATTGTTAATTATTGCAAGAGATTTGGTATAAAACTAATTTCTATTACCAAAAATCCGGAAAGCTCTTTAGGCAAAGCAGGTGATATTGTTTTAAGATTACCAAATAACGGAGAAGCTTGCCCTTTAGGTTTAGCTCCGACAAGTTCTACGACAGCTACACTCGTTTTGGGTGATGTTTTAACTACAGCAATGATTGAAAGAAGCGGTTTTTCTAAAGAAGATTTTAATGCCAGACATCCGGGTGGTAAGTTGGGTTCTATCTTGCAAAGAGTATCTGATTTGATGCATACCGGTGAAGAAATGCCTATATTGGAAGAACATTCTGATATGCAGCATGTTCTTTTGGAAATGACATCGAAAAGACTAGGTTGCGTCGGTTTTATTAATGGAAATGGTGAATTAACAGGTATGTTAACTGATGGTGACTTGAGAAGATGTCTTTCTCCGCAAATTTTGGAAGAAAAAGCAATAAATATTATGACCAGAAATCCAAAAACGCTATCAAAGGATGTTCTTGCTTCTGAAGTTATAAAAATTATGCATGAAAAAAAGATTACAAATATGTTTGTAATTGAAGATAAAAAGCCTATCGGCGTAATTCATATCCACGATTTGCTGAATAACGGAGTTGCATAAAAAGGGAATGTATGAGTAATATAAATGATGTAAATTTGGTTGTTGGAGCAGGTATTTCCGGTGCCGTTATTGCAAATCTTATTGCTACAGAACTTGGCGAAAAGGTTCTTGTAATAGATAAGAAAAATCATATTGCCGGAAATTGTTACGACTACAGAGATGAAAACGGTATTATGATTCACAAATACGGCTCTCATATATTCCATACAAATTCCGAAAAAGTATGGAAATATTTAAAACAATTTACAGATTTCAATACTTATATGCATAAAGTTGTAGGTTATTTGGACGGAATTGAAACTCATATTCCATTTAATTTTAATACGCTTTATGACGTTTTTCCTCAAACCTTGGCAAGCAAACTTGAAGAAAAATTGTTGAAAAATTTTAAGATAAATACCAAAGTTCCAATTTTGGAATTTCAAAAACAAGACGATGAAGATTTGAAATTCTTGGCAAATTACGTTTATGAAAAAATATTTTTGCACTATACGACAAAACAATGGGGTGTGAAGCCTGAAGAAGTTGACGGTGCTGTAACAGCCAGAGTCCCTGTTTATTTGAGCAAGGATAACAGATATTTTCAGGATAAATACCAAGGAATTCCTTTGAAAGGTTACACAGAAGTCGTTAGAAAAATGCTCGATAATAAAAATATTAAAGTGAAATTGAATACGGATTTCAAAGATTTTAAAGACAAAGATTTCAAAAGAATATTTTATACAGGCTCTATTGATGAGTTTTATGATTATAAGTATGGGCAATTGCCTTATAGAAGTGTTAATTTTAAATTCGAAACATATGATAAAGAATATTATCAATCCAATGCTTGCGTAAATTATCCTTGTAATTATGATTTTACAAGAATCCATGAGTACAAATATTATTTGGATGATAAGTCAGACAAAACCGTTATTGCAAAAGAGTATTCCGAATTTTTTGAGCTTGGTAAAAATGAAAGATATTACCCTATTCCAAAAGATGAAAATACTGAACTTTATAATAAATATCAGGAAGAAGCTAAAAAAGAAAATAAAGTATATTTCCTGGGTAGATTAGGTGATTATAAATATTACAATATGGATAAAGCGGTAGAAAGGGCATTAGAACTCTTTGAAGGGTTAAAATAGTATTGCAAAGAGAGGTTTTTGTATGTTAGAAAATATTTCTATTGGCACTGATATTGAGGAGATTAGACGGTTTGACGGGAAAGAAACTAATTCCAATTTTTTAAATAGAATATTTACAACATCAGAGTTAAAGTACTGTCTAAAGAATGCAAAACCTGCTGAGCATTTGTGTGCCCGTTTTTGTGCAAAAGAGGCTATAGTAAAGGCTTTAACCGGATTGAATATAGGCGATGTTTATTATAGTGATATAGAGATTTTAAACAGTGAAGATAGACTTCCGTGTGCTTATATAGAAAAATATCCTAATTTAAAAATAAGAGTATCTCTTTCTCATTGTAAAAATTATGCAACAGCAAGTGCAATTGTAGAAAAATGTTAATATAATTTATGATTAACTATTTCTTTCCCAAACAATGTGATATTAACATGGCCGTCTCTTATATGAATTGTTATTAGTTTTTTCCTAATTTCGTTAAACTTTTGTCTGAGTTTTCGTTTTTTTACAAGTTTCAAGAACTTTTCCTGATTATTAATAAGGGTTAAAAATTCTTTTTTATTAACTTTACTAAAAAATTCTTCATTTAATATTCCTGATTCATATGATTTTTTAAAATAATCAGAAAAAACTTTTACAAATTCAGGTCTAAGTTCTTCTGATAACCTTACTACAGAACTCATATAGCCTGTATATCTTAAAATTTCTTCTTGAGTTCTATGTTGCTGCGTAAACTCAGGATGCAGATTTATAAACCTTTCTATTTCATCATATTCATCACAAACACAATAAATTTTGTTTTTAGCTTTAACTGAAGAATTTATGTTATCTTGTCGATAATATAAATAAGCTTTGTCTGTTAGTATTACTCTTTTGGCAAGTGTAAATAACTTAAATGTAAATGATAGATCTTGATAACTTGCTCCCGGAGTTTCTAAAAACCTTATATTGTTGTTATTTAAAAATTCCCTTTTATATATTCCGCTCCAAACTGATGGATTTATCCTTACGATACTGTTATCTTTTTCAAAATTAGTTATAAATCCTGTTTTTGCTGATGATATACGATTTTCTTTCTTTACAAACTTGTTTTTTGACCAATATTTATACCAATCAGATTTAGCTATATCGGCATCATTCTCTTTTGCTAATTTATACAGGGACTCATACATATCTTTTTGAATAAAATCATCTGATTCAACTATTCCGATGTATTCACCTTGAGCAGAATCTAGTGCCACATTCATTGAAGCACCATAACCTGAATTTTCTTTATCAATTACTTTTATTCTGTTATCTTTTTTAGCATATTCTTTTAAAATATTGAGTGAATTATCTGTGGAACCGTCGTTTACACAAATTATTTCAACCTCTTTTAGGGTTTGATTAATAATACTGTCAAGACATTCTCTCAAATATTTTTCAACATTGTATATTGGCACGCAAACAGATATTTTGTACTCAAATTGTTCAGTCATTTTTATTCCTTATTGTTTTTATATTAATATAAATGGGAAAATATAGCAAAAAATTTTTTGTCTGTTTTTTATAGAAATTAGTTGTAAATCAAAAAATATTTGCTATTATATAATTGAAAGGATTAGCTAATGAGTGATTTAAAAATTAAAGAAATTTCAAGATTTGTAGAAGATAATGTAGAAAAGACAAAATTAATAATTTCTGAAAACGGTAAGGACACAGAAATAATTTTGTCAGGTAATGGAAAGTTAAAAGTTGCAGTTTCAGCAAATTAAGGTTTAAGAGCAAAAAACTCTTTAATGAACATAATCCTAAAACCTAAACAAACTAAAAATGGTGGTTCAAGAAACAAGTACCAAAAGACTTCTGTATTATACAGGAGTCATTATATTTCTGCCCCATTGATACTGAATTAACAAATTTTTCGGTTATTCCTCACTTGATTAATTCTTATTTTTATTAAACAGTATAAGGTTCTCTTTTCAAGTTTATCACTTTTATATTAAAACCCTAAAATCGACTTTTTTACTTTGTCTAGTTTTAGGGTTTCAGTTCATACTTTTGCCAATTTTTATTTATTATCTTCCATAAGAGAATGAACTTTGTATATTCTTATCTAACATTGCTTTAGCTGATTCATATTCTGTATCTATCATCTTTAATCTTGATTGATACATAGCCATTTGTTGATCAAGTTTAGCTTCTAATACTTTCAATTTTGCCTGACGCTGCTGAAGCATTTTTGTAGTCGGAGATTCAGGATCATAATCATTTCCAACCTGCATTAAATCACTTACAGATTGTGATAATCCCATTTTTGTTTGGGTTATCAACTGAATCTTATACTCCAAATCTAGTCTTTGTTGTTGGAGATACATTAATCTGATTTGTGATACAAGTAATCCCATATTTTTTCCTTCTACCTTGTTTCGTTAAGGTTGTTACCTCTTAGGAACGTGTGCTGATTGTTTTCTGCAATTAGTTGTTCCATTTTTTGAAACTGATGGCGATGATAATTCAATCTATACTGAGCCATCTTTCGTTTCTTATTCATTGTCAGAAATTCTTTTACACCTTCTGAAAATGAATTTGTCATTGCTTTTATAGGATTCTTTCTTATTAGAAAGTTTTTTGAATATATCAAGAAATCAATCAATCTTTTTATATTCATTTCTAAAGTATCTCGAAGCATTTTTCTCCTTACACTTTAGACCTACATGTATATTAAAACAACTGAGATTTAATAATTGCCATGATTTACAGCTTTTTGTTAACATGTCTTAATATTTAGTCTAAAGATTATACATATACAATAACGGATGATATATGATAAAACTTTAATAAAATAAAAAACTTGTAAATAAATTTTACAAGTTTTGAATTGCTTTACTGTCGCCTTCGATAGACTCTTTAAGCATTTTCTTCACAACATCACCTTGTGTATCAAGCATTTTACAAACAGTTTCAATATTTCGAACTTTGTTCGAAAGAATAGAATCTGCATTTGCTGTAATATTACCTGTAACATTTTGGTAAGCTGCTAAGGCTGAAGATGATATGCCTTGCATCAAGTTGCCCATAACTATTGAAGGTAGACCGTATTCACCTAAATATGGTGCTGCTGCTTGCATAATACCACCCCATCCGGAAATTACACCGGCAACAGGCAACACTACATTTTTCATAGAAAAACCATATCCATTAGCTGCACCAAGCCCATATGCTGCAGCGCTTGCAACGTCTGCAATCCCACCAATTCCTGATGCAAAACCGGTTGCAGTTCCGGATGTTGAGCTTCCCCATCCATTAATTATTCCTGCAGCCCCGCCGGTTGCATAGCCGTTTAACCCCCAAGATATTGGTGCTGCACCACCAGGAAAACCTGAATAATTATATAATGAATCTATACCGTATGAAGAACCTCCATTAAATTTTGAAGCATATGATGTTCCAGGTATATTCATTGTTTCTGAAGCCCCAAAAACTGTAGCGAAAGATGATGGAGCTAGCAGGCTTGCTAAATTATATAAAAAACCACCTGTTGCTTCAAAACCTGTACCTTGACCGCTTCCTGAAACAGTTATGTCACGTAATTTGTCATATGTTTCCCATAGTTGAGCTTTGGCATCAGAACTCGCTGAACTAAATTTGTTTGCTATAACTAAATAACTATCATTTTTATATGCCATGGTAACCTCTCAAATTTTATTCAAAAGTCTTGAATGTAGACTCAATATTCTTATCAATTACTTTCTTAACTGCTTCCATTTCAGTTTGAAGCGCTTCTTGTTCAGTATCTAACTGTCTTAAACGAAGTTCAAGAGTTCTGTCCTGTTCCTGTATTTTTTCCGTTTTAGCATTGATGTCTTTGATTTTTTTCTCATACACTTGCATTTTGTAATTATATTGATTCATTGCATCGTTGTACGCTTTTTCATCAGTAATAGTTTCTGTACTCAATGCGTATGTAAGGCTTGAATCTTCAAATCTTATTGATTGAGGACGTCCGGAGCTGTCTATATCAACAAATGCTTTTTGCTTTTGTTCAACTTTTGTGCTGACATTTTTAGCATTATATTGAAGCAATTTTTCCTGATTTTCAGTTGGTTTTGATTTATCTTTTGCACTATCAGCAGATTTTCTCAAATCATCTTTGGTTGCAAAATATGTTTCACCCTGTGATGTCCATGCATATATACTATTTGAACTTGCTATGGGATCAGATGGAAAATCTTTACAAATTTGATCAAGTGCACCTTTCATAGTAGCATCTGTCGGATCGTACGGAAGAACGGGGCTATTACCTACGTATGCCGGAACATCTTCTCTAATGGTGTATTGCGGCAAATCCGCCGTACCGTCTTTTGCTGCATTTAAATCTGATTTTTTGGCAAAATACAAATTGCCGTCAGAGCCTGTATATGTGTATACATCACTTACATCTGTTTTTGCAAAATCAGGATAATCTTTTACAATTTGTGAATATGTATTTTTTTGAGCTTCTACATTAGGATCATATTTTGTTAATGCTGTTCCGCTGACATAGTATGTTTGAGTTTCTTCGTCATATGTAACATTACTGCTTGGAATTATTTCTTTTGCTGCTTTGTCACCAAATGTAACTTGCGGATTTGTTTTTAAAGATTTGATGCCGGTATAAATATCAGAATAGTGAAAGTGGGAAATCGTATAGTTGTAGTCAGGATCGCCCTGTAAACTTGTCATTTCTGTAATTGTTTCTTTTACTGTTCCATCTTGATATGAATATTGTAATGTTGTAAAATCTTGTGTACTTGGAGCAGTTGGAACTTCAAGTTTTAAAAGTTCGTTGAACGTATTTGCAGCTTGGTTCGCCAATGCAGTACGAGCCTGATTGACTTGTTGACCTTCATATTCTACGTTGGTTTTTCTTGCCGTTAATCCTAAATATCTTGCTTGTGAAGCCGCCATACCCATAGTGCTGCTCTCCTTCTTTTACTACCTGCTGATTTTTTATTAATTATTATGTATAAAAAGTCAACAATACTATATAAATTATACGGTATTTAAAGCTGAATTTAAATGTAAAATGCGTAAAATCATACGTATGGAGGATATAATTTTCTATATTAAGTTTTGTAAACAAAATTTGAGCAAAAAAGCAATTTTTAGGGAATGAAATACTTAGTATATATATAAGGAATATTTAGGATAACTTTCTCACATACAACTTCAATAGGATTACGCACAAATTAAGGGAGGATCTGCTATGTCAATAGGAGCAGAGGACTACATTGACCAGCTATTGGTCAAGAAGTACGCAGAAGAAAAAGTCGATAACCATGATAATATGGAATCTATGGTTGACCCCGAGAAAATGATGGGGGCTATGAATGATTATGCAAGCATGTATCGAAATATGATGAATCTTAAGCAGAGATTAAATATTGCGTGTTATGCCATAAATGCCAGAACCGCAAGATATAACAAAACACGCCCGCAATAAAGATGTTCTGTTCTCATTTTTTGAGGTAAAATAACCTTATGGAAAGTGAGAACAAAATGGTGGGAAAAATCATCCTGGCTTCTTCTTCTCCAAGAAGAGCTGATATTCTAAGGAAAGCAAAAATTGAAGTTGAGATTATGCCGTCACCGTATATCGAAGATCATACGAGGACGGCTTTTTCTTACGATTTTATTGAAAATCTTGCTTATAACAAAGCAAAAGCATTGGTCCCTGTTGTCAGTCAACCTTCATTAATAATAGGTGCGGACACGGTTGTTGTTTTGGATAATGAAATATTGGGGAAACCGCATAATGCTGAAAATGCTTATAATATGCTGAAAAAATTATCAGGTAAGACGCATTTTGTAGTTACCTGTATTGCGGTTATAAATTCTGAAACAGGTGAATATAAATTAAATTCTACAACAAGTTATGTTACATTTGAAAATTTAACTAACGAGCAGATAAATTATTATATAGAAAAATATAAACCTTTTGATAAAGCCGGTTCTTATGGTATTCAAGAGATGCCTGACGGTTATATAAAATCTTACACAGGGGATTTGGAAAATATAATTGGTATCAGTTCAAATTCGCTAAAATGTTTATTAAATGAATTTGGAGTAAATTAGATTTATGAAAAAGCTTTTATTATTTTTAATATCTTTATATCAAAAAATTTCAAAGCTAACTCCTCCTGTGTGCCGGTTCTATCCAACTTGTTCTGAGTATACAAAACAGGCTATTATGAAATACGGTATATTAAAAGGCGGTTGGCTTGGAATAAAAAGAATTTCCAGATGTCATCCGGGAAATGAAGGCGGATATGATCCGGTACCATAATTTTATTTAACCCATCTGAAGCTTCTTACATAATCGGTTCCATTGATGTCACCGTTTATATCAACAGTAAAAATTCTATATATATCTGTAACATTTTTTATGTTTGGGATTTTACTGATTTCTGTTTGCAACAGTAATTTTTCTGTTGAGTCATTTACTCCGGGAATTGTATTAAATAATGTTGTTAAAGAAGCATTTTTTATTTTTCCAAAAACTGTTGTGATATTTTTTGACAAGCTACCGTATAGTTTCATGTCAGCAATAGATGTTGAGATATTATATTTACCTGTCATATACATATTCAAATCTTTGCCGTTTGAATATATATTTATGGCATCAGCAATACCATTTTTTATATTAATATCTCCGGAAATACTTTCAAATTCACCTGTTTTTAACGGAGTTACAAGATCAACAAGGCTGTTTACGGAAATTCCTGCAAATCCGCTTTTTAAAAGATTTCCGGCTTTTAACAAGTACTCCAGAGAACCGAGTTTGGGCATTTTACCATTGTTAATTTTAAAATTTCCTTTTCCTGTAAGTGTTTTAAAACAGGAATCATTTGATATTCCATTGCATGTCAGGTTAAAATCTCCATTCAATGAACCATAAACTTGTCCTTTTAAGTCAAACAAAGCTTCTGACATAATTGCGGCATTAGCATCATTTAGGTTGACATTAATATTTGTATCTTTTGATAATAAATTATATTTCAAATT
>AUXO013129633.1_pt1 | contig 16373 bp, 33 predicted proteins | sample 768731 | NCBI WGS metagenome assembly AUXO01 (sample SAMN02715735, study PRJNA202380) | gut metagenome | biome: sheep rumen | host: Ovis aries | place: New Zealand: Palmerston North
GGGATAAGGCTGTTGTGGAGGCATATAATAGGAAATGTCTTGATTGGAAATTTGAATAAAATGTTATAGGGGAGTGTATTTTATGGAAGTTTGGTTATCAGTTAGTACGGAGTATGATAGTTACAATTTGTTTTACTGTAATTTTTACTGCCACTGGATTTACAACTGGTTTAACGAAAAAATAAATGATTTCAGTAGTAAAGTAGAATATGCTTCAGAGACAAAAATATCTAATGACATTATTAATGAGTTTTTTCATGACTGCCTGAACATAACTCTTGATCCACAGGAATATCTTAAAAATAACCCTTATGTTTTATACCCACTTAAAAATTACACTTATAGGGACGTTGATGATATTCAGAACATGGCTAGTGTAATCATAAAGAATATTTATGAAAATAAAACAGACATACTTGGTGAGGCAGAGTTTTATTTGGGTGTTGAGAAGTAAACTCATAAATATAATGTAATTTATTTAACTTATTAATTTGGTATTATTATAATGAATGATGATGATTTAGTGTTGATTGATGAATCAAAATCTTTACAATGGAATTATGTGAACCGTGTTGAAGGGGAACTTTCTCTTAACAATGATTATAATAAGATTACTATTAATCCTATGCTTCCTCGGAGTTATAAAGAGGTTGTTATGACCTTGGCGAAGTGTTGTAATCATAGCCGTGTTGCTCTATTGATTGATGATGAGGAGAGGTATGTTGCTTTTATGCTTGTTGTTGAAGAGAATTATCTTCCTTTCCTGTTAGAACCTTTGGACGATATTGTTACTCCTGCTAGGTGTGTTTATAAAGTATTTCCTAACACCGAACTTGCTCTCAGTACAACTGACGATGGTTCTTTACAGGATTTTATTGCTGGTACGGTTATTCCTGACTTGAATTCCAATTTTGATTCTTGGATTGCATTTGAACAGATGGAATGTTAAACTTATTATTAAACATTTTATTATTTTTTTTAACAGGGAGTTGTGGGTTGGAATGGTTGAAGATACGATTGAATTAGATTTTACTATAGTGGCTAAGATTTTAAAACAGTTAATTAACTCTGATGGGATGGAAGTTACAAATAAGTACCTGATAGAACAGAAGATATATTACATTGATAATGTTTCATTAATTGAGGAACTGGAAACGATTATAATGACACAACTGTATGAGCAAATACTTGAACGGAAGGGTAATGTTAATCCTGGTGAACTGTTTGACAAATACACACCACAGTACATTAATTATGATAAACTTTTCAACACTCTTCAGAAAAAGAACAACCAAATACTAGATGATGAAAAGAGTAACAACAAAACAGGAAATGATGGAACATTGAATAAGTACTTCTAAAGAGGAGAATGTTTACACTATGTCTAGAAAATACAAATACAGATTTTATTATAGTAAAAAGGAATTGCTTAGGGAAGAACCAGTTATTGATGGTAAGTATTGGCTTTGGAATGCTTGGAATTATACTAAAAGGAGACATATTCTTCCTCCTCATGATGGTTTCAGATGGTTATTATTTGATTACTTAGGAGAAATTGAGAACAGTCTAAGTAAGATTGGTATCCAAAAACCATCACAGTATTATTTATTTGACATTTCGAACGGTAAGTTACATTTCACAGTACAAATACCTTTATATTCAAAAACAACAAAGGACAGTTACTTGGAAAGTATAAGTATACTTGGAGTTGATTTTGCTGACAGAACTCATTATTTTAAATTAAATCCGGCAATATTGAGGGGTAATACTAGGAAAACTATTGGTACTTTAACTTTGTTGTATTCAGAACTGCCTGAATGGTATAAAAATAAAAAAGAAGAGGAATGATGTAATGTATATTGTATTTGAAGGAATAGACGGTAGTGGTAAAAGCACACAGATTGAACTTGTTAGGGAACGATTAAAGTTAATCTTTAAACAGAAAGGAATAGATATTAATGTTATCAGTATTTCTGAACTTGAACTCAGGGATGTTGTTGATCCACAGGATGAAGTTGAATTGACTCTCAGGTTTGCCTTACAGAGAAGATTATTACATAAAAAATATCCTAATGATTTGTTTAGGGATACTAATCCTGTTATTGTTTTGTCTGATAGGAGTTTTTACAGTAGTCTTGCTTATCAGGGTTATTGTGAGCATATGAAATTGTGGATTAGGAATGTGAATGAATTTGTGCCAGAACCGTCCGTAGTGTTCTTTTTTGATAATGGTGATGGTTTTGATGATACAACAAGAAGTGCATATAAACATTACTTTGAAGTTTTACCCTTGTCTACTGTATATGTAGATACTAAAAATCATTCTCTTTCACAGACTACTGAATATATTTGCAATAAGATATTAGGAAAATGGAACAAACGGTTCTGAACATTATAATAATTATGTGGATATTTGATAATTATGTCAGTTTTAAATGATAGAAAAATTAAGGAATGTATTCTTGAAAATAAAATTAAAATTAATCCTACTCCTCATCCTATTCAGTTTCAACCGGCTAGTGTTGATTTGACCTTGGACGAGTCTTATTTGACTTTCAAAACAACTTCAACAGAAGTTATTGATACACAAAAGGAGCAATATTACACTGATTATAATGTGTTCACAGAGAATAATCCTTTAGTGTTACAACCGAAACAGTTCATACTTGCTCAGACTAGGGAGTGTGTTGAACTTCCTGATAATATACTGGGCCGGGTTGAGGGTAGAAGTAGTCTTGGTAGGTTGGGCGTGGTTATTCATATTACTGCTGGTTTTATTGACCCTGGTTTTAAGGGTAACATCACATTAGAAATAGTTAATCTGGGTAATATTCCTGTTAAGTTGTATCCTAAGCAACGGGTTTGTCAGATTGTTTTTGAAGAACTTAATGAACCTTGTGAAAATCCGTATGGTGTTGGTGGTAGGAACAAGTATCAGAATCAGTCCTCTCCTACTCCGAGCAGTATTTATAGGGATAAATAAAACCTAAAACTATTAATACTTATAGTTACATATATTTAATTGTATGAGAATCATTTTGTCGGAGGATGTTAGTGTAAATTTTGACATAGTTTGGGGTGTTTTTTTCTCATAGTATTATTGGTATGTAATATATTTTGATACTTTTTTATTAGTCCTCCGACGATTACCTCCTTGTTTTATACAATGTTTAGGGTTTCTAACTGAAACTACGGTGGCGACTTTAGTTTTTTACTGTATTTCTTGTTATGTTTTATAATAAAATCTATTTTTTGTTATACATTATTTAAATTCGTATTGTATTTTAAACATTTTTCAGTGTTTTTTGTTTTTTTCTAAACACTTTTTTTCATTTCTACGGGATATTCTATGGTCATATTATTATATTTATAACAATTTATTTAATTTGTTATTACTTTGTTTAATTTTTATATTTTATTATAAAATAAAAACCTTTATATATAAAAGCAGTACATAATCATAATTAACATTCATACGAAGAAAGTGTATGAATGATAGAGGATGAACGGCTATTTTTGAAAAAATTTTTTTTGCTTTTTAGTCTTGTAAAGAAAAACTATTTTTTTTAAGTGGTCTAGTATCTTTTTAACTCTTTAAGTTTTAAATGAATTAACCTAATATTTAAAATCGGTTTTTTTCATGTTTTAGTTTAGATGGATGAAACTGTTTTATAACTGCTAACAGATTCATTATATAAATCATGCTATTCACGAGTCCCATATCTGACTCGTTTACTCCTTTGGGGGTTTGGGTTCATTTCTGTACGCCTCTTAAATGAATTCAACCCACCTTTTTTCATATTAACAAAACATATTGTTTATTTATAACACATCTCTTTCTTATTCTTCTTTTTTTAGTAACTAATCAACTTAAGTGAAAGACTATTTTTGTTAGTTATATTATTCTTTATTTATTAATACCTTTAACAACATAATAAATTATTGTAAAGGAGTAAATATGTATGTATGAAATAGTATTGACAGAGGATAGTGTTGAAATTAGGGATCAGTATAGATTGATTTCAAGCACTACTACGGTGAAGAACAAGAAGGGTGAAGTGAAAAAGTATACTAGTTACAATTGTAGTTTCCCGTACCCATTCTTACAAATGTTGAACTTCCCAAAGGAAGTGTATTTTTATGTAAGACTTAACAGGATTTACATTACTGATGAAGAACCTCCTGATTATTATGATTTTAAAAGGGCTGTTCTTCAGACTAGGAAGAATCAAGACCAGAAGTCTAGTAAGGAAAATGAGAATAAGAAGTGGGCGAAACTGATTGTTGTGCCTAAGTTTATATTGGGTGATGATACTGATTATAAGACTTTACATTATATAATTCATTGTAATAAGAGGGATTATGTTACCAATAGGATGGGATTGATTGAAATTAATATTTCTAAAAGAGATTTGGATGAATAATGTTTAACAACTTCAATTATTGTAGAAGTCAATTGTTTCTTTATGAAAGTGTTGTTTATATTTTATAATAAAGTATATATATTCACATTCACATAATATTATTTGTTTGAGAATGTTCTGATTAGTGTTTACTTAGCACTACTATAACTATTCTTGAATAAAATATTAAAAAAAGTATTATATTTTGAAAATAATAAGTTGTTTTATTAATTATTCTAAATACCATGTCTGAATAATTAATTCTTAGATTAAAAGATTAGGATAAAGGATGTCAGTTCTACTTTCAGTTCAGTATTTCTTTATTTTTTTTCTTTTAATTTCCTTTCATTTAAGTTGGTGGGAACATTTATTAATAGGTGCAAATCCTATTCTCACCGTAAATTTAAAAACACACGTATTAATTTACATTATAGTAATATTATTTGTTATTTTTTTTTGTTAAGTCGTATTTTTTTTTTATTCATATTATTTTTTTCCATTATGGGAATGGTGGGTATGTTTGTACTCACTTTATTTTTTTTATCATGTTTTTTATCTTTTGGTTTTATAGGTTCTATTATAAAATCATAAAGTATATATATTATAACTTATAAAATTATAATTATAAAAAAAAGGGTGATGATACAAATGGAAACAATACCTCAAAAAGTTGATAATATTATAAAATCAACTTACACAAACATATACAATTACGATTCCAAAACTCGTGCTTGTATAAGATTGATTCTAGAAGAATCACCTAAACCCGAAGTTGATTTAATTGTCTTATCAACAATCCTTCACCTCAGATTTAAGGATATTTATGAAGGATGTATGAGAGAAAAAACAGTTTGGGACATCCACTTCAACAAGTGGGTAAAAACTGAAAAAACAATAATTGCTAAAATTGATGTTGGAAACAACAAAACCAAAGGAGATGGTGCAAATGTTAGCTCCAATAGGAGTAAAAAACTTAGAAAAATTAAATGATGGAAAATATGTCCTCCACTATAAAAAACAAGGAGGATGTATAAAGTACACAAAATACTTCCAAAACCCGAGGAAACTCTTGAAATGTATACATTCCTTGGAAAAAGGAAAATACAATTTCAGAGTTTTCAAGGAGGTATACTAAATGTTCATAGAAGAAGAGAGTATACTTGTGGAAACAAATAAGTTTATGTATCTGTTTTCAATTGATTATGTGAACGACAAATTTCTTATCGATGTATACGACAAAGAAAAAAAGGAATATATCTCAGAAAACCACGAGATTATACTATACTCTCACTCCAAAGCGATTTATGAAAAAATAAACAAAGCACCGGGTACCACCATTAAAAATGGTGGTGAAAAATTCCTCGTGAGAAATCACGATGAGGTTGCTGAACACACAAACAGTCATGGTGAATCATTTACATATGACACAAATACCATTACAAGTATTTATGATACAAGGAACAAGAGCAACACACTTTCGAAGATACCTCTTCTTCTGAAAGAGGCGTGGCTTAAAATATAGGATGTGATTAAATGATTAGTGAAATGAGATACCTGCTAAAAGGAAGAAACTGGAATTACAACATCCAACAAAACTCCCTTATCTGTAAAAACAGTCAAGGATTAGTATACATTTTTGAAAACAAGGATAACCTATTCTTTAATAATCTGATTTCTTCTTTGTCATCAAAAAGCAGGGCTAATCCTGATTTGAAAATACAAGTTGAAACACCTACTGCTCAAATACCATTAGAACTGTTTCACAGAATAATGAGGTCAAACGAAGTAGTGTTTGAACAAAAGGTAGGATTAAGAGAAACAAGTGAAGGATTATATTGTTTTTCAAATGTTACTAAAAACTTCCAACTTAACCACTATGAATACAATGAGGGGATGGAAGTTTACATAGACCCACAACGGTTGTGTAAAATCACAAGGAGGATAAGGGACAGAGAAAGAGTTAATGCTAGAATACGACTCGAACCTGAACAGATATTGTTAAGGTGTGAGTTCCCGTGGACTGTTCTGACAATAATCCTACCAACAATACAGAGTTGATACAATATGAGTAAGAAAGTTAGTATGACATTAGATGAAAACAACTTCAATTACATCTCAAGAATAAAAAAGGAGATAATGATTGAAAACTGTCAAAATATCCCTCTCTACAGAATAATAGAATTGGGATTAGTAGAATTAAGAAAAAACAATAGTAATTATGAAATTAAAGAGAAGTTAATACACTTCAACCGATTAGGACAAGTCGGAAGAGAAGGAGTAATAACAAATTTATAAGGAGAGTATGATTAAAATGATTACAAAACCAAAAGAAGATACAAAAACAAATACAAATGAAAACAAATCAGTAGAACAAACAACAATAGTTCCTAAACCTTTATTCCTTAAAACAATAGAAGAGTTAGAAGTAAAAGAGGAAATGGACGTAGTAATTGAAAAATGGTCTTACAGGAAAATAGTAAGAGCAATAAAGAAGGGAAGAATAATAATAGACAAAGACTTCCAAAGAGATGAAATCTACAAAACCTTACAAAAAAGTGGTATAATAGTAAGTGCTATAAGTGGAAAATCCATACCACCACTATATGCCTACGAGGAAAGAAACGAGGAAGGAAAAATAATACTAAGTATCATTGACGGACAACAAAGATTGGCTTCTATAAGAGGTTTCATTAACAACGAATATGCTCTGAAAATCCCGTACGGTGAATACTCTGTACTTAACAATTATACATATGACCAGATAAAGAAACTTAACAGTGATTTTGCTGAACAGATTGCTGACATCACACAGGACATATCTGTTATAAGAAACATTAACAAGGAACAGGCACAGGAATACTTCGGAATAATAAACACTACTACAACACCACTTTCGCCGGGTGAGAAGTTAAGAAGTTTGAATGATCCAACGAAGTCTGTTCTTGAAACTCTTATTGAAAATCCTTACTTCAAAATAACTAACCTAAGAAAAACAAGGAAAGGAGAATACCTTATTGCTACAAAGATATTGTGGAACCAGATGTTTAATCATCCTTCATCACACGAGTTTGTTGGAAATACTGTAGCGGAGTTTATGAACTATTTTAACTCAATGGAGGATGTTGCCTTGCTTGAAAAAGGTGCTAGGGAAACTCTGAACTTGCTAAGAATATACTCTGAAGTGTTTGAAAATTCACAGTATTCACCGAGAGGACATGGTGATTTCTATTCAACAATATGTTTCCTATCAGTGTTACAGTCAAAGAACCAAATTAACATTGAAAAACTATCTAAATTCTTAAGTTGGGTGTTCAAGGGAATTAATAAACAAATATATCCTATAACTCTTAAGAACCAGTTTGAAGAACTGTTAGGTAACAGAGTTTCAACAAAATATATTACAAGCCCTAAAGATTTTGTCATAACACTTGAAACATTATACTACGAGGAGGAAGACACATGGCTAGTTTAGCTTTAATGATTCCTGATGAATATTATAACAAGTTGAATAATCATTATATTGAAAATTTTGGTTATGATATTCATACCCAATTCTTTAATTATATTTTACAGGAATTAGAAAAATGCGAAACCACATCGGAGGAGAGAGAATTTCCTAAACCCTCTATCGGCGTGAAGGGTGAAAAATTTCAAATTAGGATAAAATACCCAGAGGGTCATTTTTCAACATTAGTTGTTTCAACTTATGAGGAAGCCATAGAAAGAATAAACGAATGGAGCAAATATTCTTTCAACATAGATAACAAAGACAAAGTTTATCAGAAGTTCCAAAAACCAAAGAATAAGTTTACAATACACCATTATAATTCCAACAATACATGGATTGTTGTGTGTTTGGAAGATTACAAAAGATATGGACAGTATAATACAAAAGAGGATGCTCAAACAGTGGCGGATTTTCTTTCAAGTGTAGATAATTATAAGGATTACACTCGTAAAAATATGTGTAAAAATATTGAAGGGTGTCATAAAAATAATGCTTACAAAATAAGATTACAAATAGCTAAGGAGAAATTAGGTGTATGAAATCCATAAAGATGATGAATTATGGTGTTGATGTTATAACAGTATTGTTATCAACATTCACAATATTCATACTTATAATTTCTCTTGTTACAATTTTTATTGGTAGGGTGGTTTTATGATAACAATAGACTCTGTACAATGTAGTGGTGTAGTACGGTGTGCTTCTAACGGGGCGTGTGTTGTTATATGTCCTGTTAATGCTATCAGTGTTGAGGGTGAACAGCCCGTACTTGATACTGAAAGGTGTACTGAATGTAAGATTTGTATTATGAACTGTCCAAGACAGGCAATACACGAATAAATGATAATGGGTTGGTTAAAATTGAAATAAAGGTTTTCAATGTTTACGAGGGTAGGAATTTGTTTTTCACTGATGAAGTGAATGAAATAATTTTTGAACATGAAATTAATGACATTGATGTTATACATGACCTTGAGAACATAATTCTTTCACTTCCACAGGAAAATGAAAATACTATAATGTCAGAGGATGTTTACGAGGCGTTTGATGAATATTTTAAGGAGTTAGATTACGATGAATACAGTTGAATTATATAAGGAACTTGACACTTTTTATCAGATAAGAGGAGATAGGTATGCTTATAATTACCTCTCCCTCTTTGTTAAACGGGTATTGAATGATAAAGTACCTGTTGAGGAATACAGGGATTACTATGAGAAAAACAAAGACAACATTGCAACGTATAAGAAGGATACATTGGTTAATTATCAGGGAGTATTGAAACAGTTTATAAAGTTTGTAACATTGACTAATGACCTTTCATCTGCTCGTTCAAAAGAGAAATCTAAGAAAACTACTAAGATTCATGATACCTTCCAACAATTTCAGAGAAATTCAGGTTATTCATTTAACTAAAACTTCCATTACTTTATACTTTTTAATATATTAACAACTTTTTACAAAGATATTATTATGATATATTGGAATGAATACAATGATTATAAAATATTAGAGGACGATTCTTTAACAAACCTTGCCAAAAAGTATAATACTAAACTTGTGAGAAATGACTCATTACCTAAAGAAACTCGCGACTGGTTTAACTTTGCACATATTAGTAGTAGGAAACACGGGTTCAATGTTGTATATGAGGCTTGTTTCATCTATTACATCACATTATATTTTGCTGATGATGGTATTAGTGCTGGGTCAGAGGATGAGTATTTTGTTAAAAAACTTGATAACAGGATTAATAACTTATATTTCAGGGCAACGGAGAGGGATACTGAACTCGAACAGAAGGTATCATTCTTTAATTCACTTGTTAAATTATTTTCAGGTGATGAGATAAGGGATTATGAGAGGAGAATATTTCAACACACGGTAAGGGTGAGTCATGAAATTAAACAATGGTTTGATAAGTATAATTCTGTTCGTGAACCAGTTGTTTTGCTGTTACATGGTTTGATTGATAAACCTAAACTTAATATGAATACAAAGGCAGAGTTTACTTTGGTTTTTTTATTGACTTATAGTGAGGAAACTGTTTGGAGGAGTTTGTCTAAGTATGGTGATAAGGATAGGATGAGAGTTTTGCTGTATTGATTATTTTTTTACTCCTATATTTTAGGTTCTAATATAAAACCATAAACTATATATGTTAGTAAAAACAAATTATAATTATAAAAGTATAATATTATACTTGAGTATACAATAACAACTTAAAATATAGCCTATTCCAAGAAATAGGTTTTATAATAGAAGAGATGATTAAAATGGTAAATGTAAAAACAATGAAAAAAATAAGAATAGGAAGGGAGGCTTTCCCAAAGTTTGATGTAAAGAAAAAAGGAAGAAACAACTTCCAAAAGTTTAATTATTTTAAACTTGAAGATTTAATTCCTGTGGATAATGCTATCTGTAAAGAGTTGAACCTCTTTACAAAGTTGGACCAATACAGAGAAGACAACATCCGTCTCGAGGTCTATGATTTAGACCAAGACGATGAACAGGAACCCGTTGTGTTTTACATTCCTGCCAGTGTTGTGAACAATGGGAACATCACTCAAGGTTCACAAGAACATGGGAATGTCCAGACCTATTGTTGGAGATACTTGTTATATCAGTTATGGAATGTCTCCGAATCAGATGAAATAGATGCTTCTGAAATTGGTTTGAACACACCAGATGATAAAATACCAGTTGATGAAACATTGGATGAAAATAGAGTTAATGAATTAGCTAGACAGATTGGTAAGTCTGTCTACGATAAAGGATTAGATAACACAGACAAACAAGTATTGTCTATGGAACTTAATCAAAGATTACGGGATAAAACCGTTACTAATCAGGAGTTCACAGAAGTTAAGAAACTAATAGATAAAATGTAAAATTACAACCTTATAAAATAATAATATGTTGCCTGTTAGGGTGGGTTAGAAGTTAAGAACATCTTAAATAACAAACTATCACCATAGTTTTACTAGAAGAAGATTTGGGCCTATTCAATCTTTTACATAAATTTATTTATTAAAAATAAACGACTAATTATTTCTAACAATCATATTAGCCAACAGGTATTTGTTTCCTTTATACTTGTTGGAGGAAGGGAGGCAACATTATTATTTTAAGTTGTAAGTGAAACCATTATTGTGTTTCAGTATCATTTTGTATCATCATAATAGGGGATTGGCTGAGTATTTGGGTTTAAATAATAAATATACTTATTAATACACATTCCATGAAATGTATTATTAATGTCCCAACATAGACATAAAAACTTAACCGAAAATTTAGTTCATCAAAAATAAACCCTATATAAAATAAAATTTTAATAAACTCCTAGATAGGATTAACTCTATTCATTAACCAAATACTATGCCAGTCCTATATTTTTTTATTTTTAAATATGAGATAAAGGAAGGAGCAGGTAATGCTGTGTGGGTTCGAATCCCATAAATCTCAAAAAACAGGAAAGGAAATTAGTATAAAATGATAACATACAACGACTTAAAGAATATTCAAATGAATGAAAGGTCTTTGAACAATCTTTCAAACATACCATCTGATTTTTACATACAATGTGCGGAGTATTTCTGTGAGCTTGAAAACAAGCCTATATCGGAACTTGATGTACGAATGTACCAGAACACATTGGCGAGTTATACTGAAATTGTTGAACGGAGAATTAATAAAATTACTATGAAAGCTTACTTTGTGGCAGTAAGGTTGAACAAGGTACATCAACAACCAGAGGAGAAAGGTGATGATTACTTGCCACCAAACATAATACCCTGTGAAGTAGAAATGTTTGAAAGTATTCTTTCACAGTATGATAATTTTTACAATGACAGATATAATGAATATAAACAAGTAAAGGGGGAGGATCATGGAAAAATATAAAACACATAAACATAATAATGTAACATTCAAAATAGAAAATGATGAAAATATTAAAATCAAGGGGCAGAACAGGTATTTCAGAGTATTTTACAATAAACTTGACGAACCGTTAATGGTTTCAATACAGAACGCTCATACTGACATCACCTTAAAAACTGATGAGTTGTATGTTAATGAAGGTTTGAGTTTCACTACTATGGATACTGTTGCCACTACTGAGTTTCCTATAACTTTCACTATAAAACATGACTCTGAGGAAACACTTGTGTTAATCGAGAAGATTAAACATGATATTGACTGGTGGGATGAAAAATGATTCTCACATTTTTTGCCTTGTTAATTGTTTTTTTAGTGCTTGGTTTAATTCCATCATTAGTATCAGAGGAAAAGTTACACGAATGGGTTACTAAATTATATCTAACAGAGAAGACGAATCTTGACAAAATATACGAAGAATTGGATAAGAAGAATTATCTCGTAGAAGATTATTATATTAGTGATTGTCGTAATCTTACTAATTGTAATTGTGTTTATTATTTTGTTGAACCTGTAACAATGACTTTTGATATTGATTCTCCTTACAGTGATTGTCAGACTTATAAGGAGTTTCATCATGTTGATACTTTTAACATTTTTGCTATACAAGGTGATATTGAATGTCAAGTTAAGAGTGAGGATAGGAGTAAGAGTATTTTCCTGTTCAGTGATACACACAAGTTGAAGTTCAAGATAGAATCTGAAGAGGTTGATGATGAATCTAGTTGAACTTGTTAGAAATTACTTCAATAGTATTAACTCATATGACTCTTCGATTTATACTATAATAAATTGTATTGATAACAATATGAATGCAATTGATAGTAAATGTGTTCATAGGAATAAGTTCTGGTCGTGTACTGATTATGAGTTCAAAAGAAATATTAATTTATCATTTACTTTATATAGTACAAGTGGTGAAAACAAATTAGAATATGAGGACATACACAAATTATCAGTTACACAGTTAATGAACACATACATTGAAGTGAAACTATACGATTTAAACGATGATAAATATGATAATTTTATTATTATGAATGATGTTTACAAACTAAAAGTAGGTGTTGATGTTAATGGATAAAATTGATGCAATTATTAACAATCTTGAATCCTTAAGAATGAATGACAAAATACTTACAATAACAACACAGATACCAATAACTAAACAGTTTGAAATGAACTTGTATTTCCAGAAGGATAGGGATTTGTATGTGAAAGAACATATTCTTCACAAAATTTTTCTTCCGTTTTATCCGAACACCTTAGTGTTGTGGGATTGGAAGATTATGGAAGAAGAGTATTGTAAGGATCATCTGTTGGTTAGTTTTCAGATTTCTAAGGATGAATATATTGATTTTATTTATGATAGGTTTACGAAGATTTTATTCTAGGAGTGTATTATGAGTTATTTGGAGCAGTTTTTGGATAAGTATTATAATCATGTTGAGGATTATGAGAGTCTTTTGTTTATTTTATCGTTGTTACCTGACAGTTATCAGTATGTGTTTGCTAAGAACCTGTTGAAGTATGATGATTGTTTAGAAGATGGCGATTTAATGGAGGGTATTAAACCAACGGGCATTATACGGATTTTTGATGAGAAAATATTTTTGGTTTTGGATGAAAAAAGTATTTTGTTGTTAGATTTACCTCCTAGTTATGACATATAAAACAGTAACATTTATATACTATGAATTATAAACTAATATTATGGAAATATAAAGTAATATACTTTATATTATTTTAGGAGTTGATTAAGATGAACATAACAAAACAACACAAAAACCAGTTAGGAAAATTAATTTATGAACACACAAATGCTGACTTGGAACAATCATATGACTATTCCCTATGTGATGAATTTTGGGAAATTACTGATGAAACCGTTTTCAAAGACATTATGGGAAAGGAAACACCCATAACACCAGAAAACATTCTGAAGTATTATGAAAAATTCCCTGAAGAACTAGAAGTTATAAAGGACATAATCAATGAAGATTATGAACTTAAAACATGGAATGTAAACGCTTGGAGAAACAGTTAAAAGTTTCCCCAACAATACTTTTTTATGAAAGGAGATGATTATTATGAAAAACAAACTTAAACCTGAATTTGACTTTGAAAATAACAAAAACTGTTTTGACTACTATGTTGAAACAGAAAATGAAACCCTAAGAGGTTCAATGACCCCAATAGAAAATGAAGATTATCAGGAAACATATTCTGACTTCATTAACTATTCAGAAGATGAATTTAACAAAAAATCACGACAACTTGTGAAAAGATTTCTTAACTTTGACAATAAGAAATCTTACGAGGAAGACACAATCATTTACTCTACAAAGATTGTGTTATTCAACTATGAAAAAGACGACATTGAAGTATTACAATGGGTTTTACAATTAACCTATTGTCCATAAATAATTTTTTTAAGTGGGTGATACAAATGATTGACAATTTAGTAAGGGAAATACTAATGATCCTTTCAAGAACACATGGATGGAAAAGGGAAGACTTAGTATTTCACATAGTAAGAAACCAGACCAGATTGGGTTTGGATGACATTGATGACATAGAAGCTATGGTCGAAAATGAACTTACATATCTCATTTTCGAAGGTTATGTGAACGTTAACAATGGAAATATTCATACTAATATGAAACATAAAAAATTAGGTTCCATAATAAAACCATAACATTTATATACTATGAATTATAAAATTATAATTAAGAAAGTATAAAACTATACTTCAAAAAAGGAGGATGATACAAATGAAATATATAGGAAATGCTTTCTCTGTCAATATGATAGATGGAGACGGAACAATAACAATAAAAACAATCACAAAAAATCAATTTGTGAAAGCTGGAAACCACGCCAAGTCCATTATCGGCCACCCAGAAATCGCTAAAAACTTTAACCTTCCCCTTAACAGGGAATCAATAACACTTAAAAAAGGAGACCAACTTTATGTGGTAACTCCTGCTACAAGACCAATGGCTAATCAGGAAGTAAGTAATGGTGCTACCTACAACTTCATACCAGAAGAAGAAGGGTACACCTACAAGGTTATACAAGTTCTAGATAAATAGGAGGTGATACAAATGGAAATTTTATTTAAGGATACTTCAAGACTAATCATCTCCAAACAGTCAATCTATGACACCTATGACTACAGTTTAACTCTTATTAGGAAAAATTTATTTCCTAATCTAATTCACAACACAGTTAGCGAAAACGGAGATATATACTGCGAACAGAATGAAATCTCCTTTTTCTACAACGATAGAAACAACGAGTTCCACAATATAAAAAATATTTTGGAGGCTTTCAATTATTTCAATAAGAAAGCAAGGGTTTGGAGGAGTATAGGGAATAGGAATGAATTGGAATGGAAGGAAACACCTGACATAGAAAACATACCTATACTAAAATTTGAGAATATAGAAAATATTTATTTCAGGAGTGATTAAAATGAGAGAAAAACTTTATTCTTTTTATGAACAGAAAAAATATGATAAAGATGAAATGCTAAAAATATTGGAAGAGAAGAACTTTGAAAAATATGAATATACGTACGGGTTGGAATACAGAAGTCCAACCACAAATCATGTTCCCATAACAAAGGAACAAGCAATAAGTTATCTAGAGAATGGTGGATTTATAGATGTAGAACTTCTAAATGAAAACACAATACACATTAATGAGTTCAGTTGTAACGATATGTGGTGAATACAATATGAATTACAATGAACTAAGAAAAAAAATTGAGGAGGGTGATATATGGGATACAATCCCCTCCTCAACGGAAGATGTTAATATAATAAAAGCACCTTCTTTGAAAGATGATGATGTTGTATTCCTACAGTTCAAAAAGAAAAATCTTAACCTTATTATCAAGTCATTAGAGGATTACCTTGAACTGAAAAAATTATTCACATCAACAGAAGTTGAAAACCTGATAAACTTCTTGGATGAAAACTACTTCATAAAATAACATGAGATGATACAAATGAAACAACAGGACATAGATAAATACTTAAGGTGGCGTTATAGTAACTGCTTGACTAATATATGTTTAATTGACAGTAAATTGATATGGTGTTCTAAAACCCAGAAAGTAATATCACCAGCAACTACTCACCTTGCTGTATTGTGTTTAAACAATGACAACCACATCAATGTGTATAATACTAACCATTGCGAACTGGAAGAGAATTGTTATAACTTTGACTGCGAATATAACCATAATCAAAAATATCAAGATACGCCTGATAAAATATCACAAGCCAAAATTAAACATACACAAACTAGTCTAAACAAATATACTGAAACCATCCATAAAGATGAAGAACTTTTAATGAAATTGAATGACCCTTTAACATGGGCAGTAAAAACAGTGATTGATTGGGAGGAAACAGAATGAATGATGAAATACTGGAACTCTTCACATCCAATACACAAGAGTTTGAAGAAACAACACCTGAAAATAATAAAATTAAAGGAAAAATTTTATTAAA
>AUXO011224813.1_pt1 | contig 16368 bp, 11 predicted proteins | sample 768731 | NCBI WGS metagenome assembly AUXO01 (sample SAMN02715735, study PRJNA202380) | gut metagenome | biome: sheep rumen | host: Ovis aries | place: New Zealand: Palmerston North
TATGTTGATGAACCACGGATACCCATCTTATTTTCCTTTGTTCCGAATGTGAAACCAGGTGTACCCTTATCAACGATGAAAGCTGAGATTTCTTTCATTGTCTTACCACGCTTCTCTACCTTACCAGTAACAGCGATTACGATATATACGTCAGCTTCTTTACCATTTGTAATGAAGCACTTTGATCCGTTAAGTACCCATTCCTGAGTAGCTTCATCGAAAACAGCCTTTGTCTGCTGTCCCTGAGCATCTGTACCAGCACCTGGCTCTGTAAGACCGAAAGCACCTAACTTACGTCCTGAAGCAAGGTCAGGAAGATACTTCTGCTTCTGCTCTTCTGTACCATATGTAAGAATTGGGTCAACACAGAGTGATGTATGAGCTGATACGATAACACCTGTTGTACCACAAACCTTTGAAAGTTCTTCTACACACATAGCATAAGTAAGGATGTCACATCCCTGTCCACCGTATTCCTTTGGTACTGGAATTCCGAGGAAACCATACTTAGCCATCTTGTCAACTGTCTCTCTTGGGAATCTTTCTGTTTCGTCAATTTCCTGTGCGAGAGGCTTTGCTTCATTTTCAGCGAACTCTTTGAAAAGGCCTCTAGCCATCTCATGTTCTTTGCTTAAAGTGAAATCCATGAATTTGATCCTCCATTTATTTTATAATGCAGGCACCGCAATTCGCGGCGCTGCTATTCTTTAACTTATTTATTGTAGTTATAGAATCCTTCACCTGTCTTACGTCCAAGCTTACCAGCACGAACCATCTTACGGAGAAGTGGGCATGCACGATACTTAGAATCTTCGAACTCGTTGTAAAGAACGTCCATGATTGCAAGGCAGATATCAAGGCCGATGTAATCGCCAAGCTCAAGTGGTCCCATTGGGTGGTTACATCCAAGCTTCATAGCTGTGTCGATATCTTCAACTGATGCAACACCTTCCATAACTTCATAGCAAGCTTCGTTGATCATTGTGATAAGAAGTCTGTTTACAGCGAAACCAGCAGCTTCGTTAACCTGTACAGGGACCTTACCGATCTCAACTGAGATCTCTTTGATCTTCTCAACGAGAGAATCAGGTGTAGCACCACCAGCGATAACTTCGATTAACTTCATTCTGTCAGCTGGGTTGAAGAAGTGCATACCGATAAGTGGTCTGTCAAGACCAGCACCAATCTCTGTGATTGAAAGTGATGATGTATTTGAAGCGAAGATACAATCCTTTGGAACGATCTCCATTAATTCCTTAAATGTCTGCTTCTTGATAGCCATAACTTCAGGGCAAACTTCTACAACAAGATCACAGTCTGTGCAGATTTCCTTAAGACCAGTCTTGATCTTTCCAAGGATTTCAGCGCCCTTATCTGCTGAGATCTTTTCCTTGCTTACAAGGAAATTGATATTCTTCTCAATTTTCTTCTTTCCGCCTTCAGCGAACTCTTCCTTGATATCACAAAGACGAACTTCGTAACCATCTGTCATAGCGAAAGCCTGTGCAATACCTGAACCCATTGTTCCGGCACCGATAACGCCAACTATCATATTTAATTCCTCCTAGAAAACTTTTTATTATATATAACCGACAGCGGGCAGGCCGCGATTTCTCACGTCCTGCCTAAAGTCAGCTTAATTACTTATTTTGAAAATCTACTTTCTTAACCTTTGCTGGATCATCTTTCTTACGAAGGAAGTTTGCCATTCCTTCTCTCTGATCATAAGATTCGAAGCAGCTTCCAAAGAGCTTCTCTTCGATAACGATAGCATTATCGATATCTGTTTCGATGCCCTCATTGATTGCTTTCTTACAAGCACGTACAGCGATAGGAGCATTGCCTGCAATTGTAGCTGCAAGCTTCTTAGCTGCTGGAAGAAGTTCTTCCTGTGTATAAACAGCATTAACAAGACCGATGCGAAGAGCTTCGTCAGCCATGATATTTCTTGCTGAATAAATGAGCTGTTTAGCCATACCAACACCAACAGTTCTTGCAAGTCTCTGTGTTCCACCGAAACCAGGTGTAATACCAAGACCTACTTCTGGCTGACCAAATACTGCATTGTCAGAACAGATTCTGATATCACAGCTCATTGAAATCTCGCATCCACCACCAAGAGCGAATCCGTTGATTGCAGCAATAACTGGAATTGGGAAAGTTTCGATCATACGGAAAACATCATTTCCCTTCTTACCAAAAGCTTCACCTTCAGCCTTTGAAAGTTTTGACATTTCAGCAATATCAGCACCTGCTACAAATGATTTTTCTCCAGCACCTGTAAGTACAAGTGCTCTTGTTGTCTCAAGATCTACTGCTTCAAAAGCCTCTTTAAGTTCATCAAGAACCTGTGAGTTAAGAGCATTTAAAGCCTTTGGACGGTTAATAGTGATAACACCTACATAACCTTCCTGCTCATATGTAATGAATTCCATTCTTTAATCTCCTATTAGTCTCTTTCTACGATAGTAGCGCATCCCATACCGCCACCGATACAAAGTGTTGCAAGACCCTTCTTAGCGTCCTTCTTTTCCATCTCGTGAAGAAGTGTAACTAAGATACGAGCGCCTGATGCTCCAACTGGATGTCCAAGAGCGATAGCACCACCATTTGGATTAAGAACTTCATCCTTAAATCCGAGTTCCTTCTGAACAGCTACTGACTGTGCAGCAAAAGCTTCGTTAGCTTCGATGATATCGAAGTCTTCAATCTTGTAACCAGCCTTAGCCATAGCCTTCTTTGTTGCTGGAACTGGTCCGATACCCATAATTGAAGGATCGCATCCACCAAGAGCACCAGCTACAAATGTAGCCATAGGCTTAACGCCAAGTTCCTTAGCCTTTTCTTCTGACATAACAACGATAGCTGCAGCACCATCATTGATACCTGAAGCATTACCAGCTGTAACAAAACCATCTGGGTTGATTGTTCTAAGCTTAGCAAGAGCTTCGATTGTTGAACCATGACGTGGTCCTTCATCTGTATCGATAATAACTGTATTCTTCTTCTGCTTAACTTCTACTGGAACGATCTCATCCTTAAAAGCTCCAGAGTTCTGAGCTGCCTCAGCCTTCTGCTGTGATCTGAGTGCGAACTCATCAAGCTCTTCTCTTGTAAGTCCCCACTGCTCTGCGATGTTATCAGCAGTCTTGATCATATGATAATCATTGAATGCATCCCAAAGAGCATCATTTACCATAGTATCAACAAGCTTTGAGTTACCCATTCTATATCCATAACGGCCCTGCATCATAGCGTATGGAGCCATTGACATGTTTTCCATACCACCAGCAACTACGATATCAGCATCACCAGCCTGAATCATCTGTGCTGCCATATTTACGCAGTTAAGACCTGATCCGCAAACAACGTTAACAGTAACTGCAGGTGTCTCAACAGGAAGTCCAGCTTTGAGTGAAGCCTGACGTGCTACGTTCTGTCCCTGACCAGCCTGGATAACACAGCCCATATATACATGGTCAACCTGATCTGCAGGAACACCTGCTCTCTTAAGAGCTTCCTTTATAACGATTGATCCAAGTACTGGAGCTGGAGTTGTGCTAAGTCCGCCTCCCATAGTTCCGATTGCTGTACGGCAAGCGCCAGCTAAAACAACTTTCTTGTTTGCCATGAAATAATCCTCCATTCATTTATAAAAATAAAATATATTATTTTTTCATCTTGGCCCAACAGGCCACAATATCGTTAAAATAATACCACAAAAAGAAGCCCATAGCAATAAAAACTCCGCTACAGGCTTATAGTTTTCGGTGTCATTTCACAGATTTTTTTCTCTTTTATCTTCATCCACCACCATGATGTATTCTCCCGCCATTCCAGCACCTGCGGCCACTACATTTTCTGGTTCATCGGATTTTGTAACTCTAAGACCGGTCTTTTCAGTAATAAGCTTATCCATTCCATAGATCTCGCTTCCGCCACCTGAAAGGAATATACCTTCTTTTGCCACGTCAGATACCAGTTCTGGAGGAGCAGTTTCAAGAACGTACGTTATAGCCTCCACTATCTTTGCAGATTCTTCCGCAAATGCTTCAACTGTCTCATTTGCAGTAAGATCAAGGCGTACAGGAAGACCATTGAGAAGATTCTTACCTTTTATCTGGTAAGATACATCTGCTTTTCTCTTATATACCGATCCAACTTCCATCTTTGCATCTTCTGCTGTAAGTTCACCAAGTTCAATATTATATTTTCTTCTTACATACTTCTGGAGCGCTTCTGTAAATTCATTTCCAGCTGTTTTTATTGTAGTTCCGGCTGCAATACTTCCAGATGAAAGAATAGCAATATCCGTTGTTCCGCCGCCAATGTCTACCACCATATGACCAACAGTTTCCATTATATCAACTCCGGTTCCAATGGCTGCTGCAATAGGTGCTTCAAGAACAAACACCTGACCTGCACCAGTTCTCACAACAGCATCTTCCACTGCCTGTTTTTCTACTTCTGTTATTCCTGATGGGACACAAACACATACATTTGGTCTTCCCCATATTTTTCTTTTCTTTAAAGCATTCTTAACAAAAGCCTTGATCATTCTTTCTGTTAATGTATAACTGGAAATGACTCCATGAGTTAAAGGTTTTTCAACCGTTATTCCTTCCGGAGTTTTTCCTAACATCTTTTTTGCCTTGGTACCAACAGCCAGGATATTCTTCTCCTTGGGCTGATAAGCAACCACAGCCGGCTGACTTATTACAATGCCTTTATCTCTCATATATATACACACATTTGACGTGCCAAGATCTATACCCATATCTATGCGATACATAGTTAAACTCCTTTAAAACTTTTTGACCCTATTTAAAGGGGGGGGCAGGGTTCGCATATTAAAAACCCCTAGCACATAAATTATATGTACTAGGGGCTAATTTGTAAACTAAAGATTTAATTAAGCATACGAGATTTACTTAAAGTCATCTCCCATGATCTTTCTAACATCCTCTTTACCAGCTGCCTTTTCTCTAGCTTCTGCCTTATCAATAACAGTGTCAAGGTCAGCAATCATACGATCAACATTACCTGTTTCCATAGCAAGAAGCATATTACGAAGGTTCTTATCAACTGATTCATCCCATGTAAATCCTCTCTGCATTACATATGCCAGACCGATAGTCTTCATATCATCATCTGTCATAGTTGAGAAGTCAACATGATACTGGAATGCATCATCAAGCTCCGGCTTACTGATAAGAAGATCAACAAGTCTTTCCTTCTCACCTGTAAGGATGATACCAAATCCGTCCTTAACCTTCTTTGAAAGTCCAACAACCTTCTTTAATCTATCCTCTGTAAGAAGACCAGCATTTTCAACTACAAGGCAACCGCCTGAAAGTTTATTCATGCTTTCTTCAAGTTTCTCATCTGATACCTTATTAAGGCCCTGTGCTTTGATCTTTGCAATTGTCTTTGATTTGATAAGTCCCATATCAAAGAATGATCTTGCATAATCTTCACCAACTGCAACTGAACCAAATCCATGAAGTCCAAGGATAACAACATTCTTTGGAAGTTCTGGAATTGAAGCAATATCATTAAATGCTGTGATCACATCATCAGCCGCATCTGTAAATCCAAGGTATTTCTCAAGGTAATAAGCTGCAAGAGGAAGTTTTCCTTCTTCAATAACAGGTGTTTCCTCTTCTGCTCCAACTTCAATTGAATCAGCTTTCTTACGAGCTTCTTCCTCAGCCTTACGAGCTTCCTCAACTTCTTTCTTAGCATCATCAGCTGACTGATTTGAAGCGCCGCCCAATAAAACCTGCTTAGCCTTTTCTTCTCTGGCTGCAGTAGCCTTCTTTTCATCTTCTTCAGCTTTATTAAGTTCAGCCTTAAGTGAGTCAAGACTCGCCTTTGTATCTGCTTCAACCTTCTTGATAGCCTCAGCATCCTTAAGAGCAGCCTTATCAAATTCAGCATTAAGAGCTTTCTTTTCTTCTTCCTCAGCTTTTATAGCTTCTTTCTCAATAGCCTTTGAATCCTGCTCTGACTTAGCTACAGCAAGAGGAATATTCTTTACAGCCTCATCTCTCTTCTTAGCAAGACTATCATCTTCTGTCTTACGCTTTGAAGCTACTTCCTGATCCTTCTTCTCAAGATCAGCTAACTTCTTCTTTTCATCTTCAACAACCTTAACTGCTGAATCCTTAACCTTAACTGCATCAAGTGCAACGCCCTTGGCAGCTTCTACTTTCTTCTTAGCTTCTTCAACGAGATGCTGAAGTTCTTTCACCTTATCTTCAGCTGTCTTAACATTTTCGTTAGCAGCTACAACATTTAATTCTTCTTTCTTTACGCCCTGCTCTGCAGTTGCGATAACCTGCTGCTGTGCAGCCTTTGCAGCTTCTGAAGCCTTATCTTCTTCAACACGTCTTGCAACAAGTTCTTCTTTAGCCTTATCAACAACAGCAACCTGCTTTTCAGCCTCTGCCTTTGCAGCTGCTGCAGCTTCAGCTGCCTTTTCTTTTCTTGAAGCAGCATTATCCTGATGTTTCTTAAGAAGCGCTGCCATCTTATCTTCTTCTGACTTCTTTCTTGCTGTAGCAGCCTCTTCAATCTTTGTCTTAGCTGCGTTTCCAGAAGCCTTAGCTTCTTCTTCGCGCTTAGCTATATCATCTTTTTTCTTCTGTAAAGCAGCCTGACCTTCAGCAGCTTCCTTAGCCTGCTGCATAAGTAATGCATTAAAATCTACCTTACCTGCGTCTGCAGTTCCAGCCTTACTTAACTTTTCTTCTGCTTCAACAACTTTCTTATGTGCTTCTTCAACAGCCTTTAATGCAGCTTCTTTCGCTTTCTTAGCTGCTTCGTTATCTACTTTCTTCTTTGTTCCAGCTGATACCTTTCTTCTTTCATCATTACGTGCCTTACGTTTTGCAGCAGCAGCTTCGCGCTTAGCATTAGCAGCTTCACGCTTCTTTCTCTCTTCTTCTAATGCTTTAGCCTTAGCTTCCTCTTCTTTCTTCTTCTTCTCAGCTTCCGCCTTAGCCTTGGCATCATTTTCAGCCTTCTTATGAGCCTCTTCTTCTTCGCGCTTCTTAGCAGCAGCCTTCTCACGTGCAGCTTCAATTCTGCGACGTTCTTCATCTGCTCTGTCTACGCCATTTTCTTTCTTCTTATTATCAGCAGATTCATCTTTTCCCTCTTCTTCCACTGGTGCAGTTTCAATAGGAGTTTCATCTGCTAACTTTCCTAACTGAGCATCAAATGATGTATTGGCCTCATCTTCAAGGTCATACATATTTGCTTCGCCCTCTTTATGCTGTGGAAGTATACTGTCAAGATCATCTGCTGTCTTCTTGGCAACATCTTTCTTTTCACCTGACTCCCACTTGGAAGTACTACCATCTACAACTTTAACCTTATCATCAAGATTAAGTCCAAGTCCGCCTTCTGAACTTGTGCTGCCAAGTCCACCTGTAGGAATTGATCCAAGTCCACCTTCTGAACTTGTGCTGCCAAGTCCACCTCCAGTGGTTTCTGATCCACCTAAGCCACCCTCAAGTTCTTCAAGGGATACGCCAAGCTCATCAGCCCTCTTCTGGCGTTTCTTCTTTTCAATTTCTGCAAGTTCTTCAGCTGAAAGTGTTTTGTATTTTGGCTTATCGTCTTCAGCTTTAGCCTCAGCCTTTCCCTTACCTGCGAGGATTTCAGCCTCCTTTTGTTTTTTAAGCTTCTCCTCTTTCTCCTGACGCTCCTTCTCTACCTGCGCTCTAACAGCGGCGATAAGTGCTTCTCTCTGGTCCATAACTCTCTCTAGTACCTCCTTCTATGCGTGCCAATTATAATAAGGATCCCCCAATTGAATACACTACTTAATTCCAAGTGATCTAAGCAGTTCCTCAGCTTCTCTTTGAAGTCTTTCTTCCTCTTCCAGTTTCTCTGCAAGAGCTTCCTTCTTAACTTCGGCTATATCATCAAATTTGTTTTCAATTTCCTCATGCTTTGTAATATTGAAAAGATCTGTCTTAAATTCTGGGAAAGTGATATTTCCAAAATGCTCTTCTTCATAAGCTCGTTCAGATCTGATTTCTTCTTCAAAACTGCTAGAAAATGATTCTCTGGCCTTGTTGATTGCTTCCTCAACTGCATCCGGAACTTCCTCTACATCTGGAACTTCTGCTGATTCCTCAACAGGCTGTGTTTCATATCTATCATCAACTGTCTCTTGGGCAGTTATTGATTCTTCCTCTACTGTTTCTGTTACAGCTTCTTCTGGAATTTCTTCCTCAACTGTTTCTGTTACAGTTCCTTCTGGAATTTCTTCCTCTACTGTTTCGACTGCAACATATTCTTCTGCAACTTCTTCAGCTACAATCTCTTCTGGAATTTCTTCCTCTGCTGTTTCTTTTGCAACTTCTGCCGCAACCTCTTCTTCTGCAGTTTCTTCCGAAACTTCTTCTGTTGACTCTGCTACAGTTTCTTCCGAAACTTCTTCCTCTACTGTTTCAGTTACAGTTTCTTCTGCGGCCTCTGGTCTGAAGTATGTTTCCATCTGCTCAACCTTTAAGTCATCCGGATACATATCTTCTGCAGATGCTTCTCCACTAATCCTGTCAGCGGCATTCTTAATATCCTGCTCATCCTTTTGCTGATCAATTTCTCTCTGAGTCTGTTTGGCAATATCGCTAGGATCTGTATATGTCTGCTCCTTAACATTTTCATCCGGAGTAGTCTGTTCATCCACATTATTTATCTCAAGCTCTATCCTGATATCCTCAGGTGTCTTTCTTTCCAGAGCTTCAGCAGATTCTTTTCTTTCCTGTTCATCAATCTTATAAGCATTTATGATATCAAATGGATTTGTATAATCCTCTGTATCTCTTTCTCTCATCTCAGAAATGCTTTCTGATTCAGGAGCAAAACCACTATCAAAATCAAATGAAAGAACGTCATCCTGAGAGAATTCAGGTTTTAATTCACGCATCTCCTGTCTGCCTCTACCTGCTTCTGCAGTAAATGCATCAGTTTGAGATTCCGTTTTCTTTCCCCTCTCTCCAAGAATCGCATCAAGTATAGATCCGCTGTCACTGGTTTCTTTAACTTCTGCAGCCTGACCTTTCTTTATGCTTTCTTCCATACCGGCAATAAAGCTGTCTCCTTCTGGATCAGGTTGATTTACAGGCTGTCCTTCTTCAACTTCCTCTAAACCAACTTCCTCATCAGCAGCATTACCATCGCCAGTCTTCTTCTTAAACTTGTCTTTGATAAATGATTTTAATTTATTTTCAACGCCGTTATCTATTGATTCAGCGTCATCATCTGTTTCACTACCATTATTATCTGCATCATCAGAAGAATCTTTTTGATTCTTTTGATTTTTCTTTTTCTTTTTTGCAACCTTAGGCTTCTTTTCTTCCACTACATCTTCAAGGATGATAGCTTCCTCTTCAGGTGGATACATTCTAAGATAGTCCTTCTCAAGCTGATCTCTTTCAAGAAGACGGATATTTTCTTCTGAAGGATCATCATCCATTCTTCTCTCTGAAGAATAAATATAAAAATAATCCTCAGCTTTTTCCTTACCTTCTTTTATATTCTTTATAGTATCTGTGAATTCGCCTCTCTTAAATGTAGCAAGATAATCACTATATACTATATCTTCTGTCTCTTTTTCCCCGGCTAATTTTGCAACAAGGTAAAGCTCAAAACTGTATTTCTCATCCATATTATCTCTATAATATGGGAAAAGCATATTATAAAGATCCTTTAAATCAGCACCATTTGCCTTATCGAAGATATATTGTCCATTGATCTGCCCACGTTCCGATGGTGATGTGGCAATAAACTGTTCTTTATATTTCTCAGCCAGATTGTAAAAACCTCTCTTTAAATGGAAGTTTATAAGACTGAGAATGATCAAATTAGCTTCTGGTGCTATGGAATGAGCCCTAACATAAAGATCTCTGGCTTCTCTCATTCTTCCAACATTTTCGTATACTTCTGCACATACACGTAAAAACTGTGGATTGAGAGACTTCTCCAATTCCTGAGAATCAAGAATATCAACTGCGACATTATATTCATGTCTTGAAGCCAGTTCTTTTATTTTGTTTACGCTTGCCATACTAAGTCCAGCACTCAAAACCTTATCCACCTTTACATTTCTTTCATTTCCAGATTGTTATGCAAGACAGTCTTCAAGGACTTTCTCAACCTTTTCGATAACTGTATCTTTCATATTACCTCTGGTCTTTTCATATTGTATACCTGACTCCATAATCTCAAGGAGTTCAAGTCTATATTTCGAATCAATCTCTTTGATATAATCCATAAGAACATCTTTGATCTCAGTAACTGAATTTCTCTTTTTCATTCTTCTGATCATATCATCATAATTAAAACCAACTTCAGTTCTCATCTCCGACTGCTTGCGTCCACATATCTTACACTCCTCGGCACCGCCTTCATTGATATGTCCGCACATGCATGTCCAGATCATTCCATCGTTCTTATATTTTTCAACTGCATCTATTCCATGTCTCTCCTTAAATGCCATAAGTCTCTTAGCAGACATTGTAACATCTACAGGAGTATCATTTACTGCAAACACTCCATTAGGAGTAGCATATTTATTAATTGTAAGTTTTGCATCTTTAAGGAGAAGCATATCATTCATCGAAATCTTAGCATCAGTTGCTTCTGCTTCGATAAGAGATACATTTCCCTTTTCAAATGTAAAATCTATATCTCTTATTACTAATCTCTCATCATAAAGATTTGTAAATTCCAGATTTGCTCTGATTGCAAGTATATTCTCTAAATTATAATTAAAGAACTGAACCTTCATCAAAACTTCTCTCACATTGCCATCAAGTATTACCTTAACCGGCTTTGGAACAACCCTGAGATAATAATTTGTTACCACAAGCTCTTTATGTCTTGTCTTCTCAAGGCAAACTTTCTTTTTAATCTTTACTGCTGTTCCTGACGCAATGATTCCATAAGAACCTCCTTCGCAGGAAGCATATGTCAGTCTCATACCGATGATGGCATTAGCCCCAAGCTTTTCAGCAGCTGCCTCAATCTTTTCTGATGCATCTTCTCTACACTTCTCAAGTTTTGCATTCTCACGTTCTGAAGCATCAGAAACGCTGGCTGTAAGACTTTTGATAAAATTGCTTCCCAAAACGCCCTGCCCTGTTATAACGCCGAGATATTCTGTAATCTCGTAGTCCTGAAAAGATGATCCGGTAGTTACTAAAATATTATTTGACATAGATTTACCCCCTCCATAACCTGCATAAAAATAACATACCCTTTAAAATTATAGCACATCAGCGCTATAAATCAAACTATTTTTGTGCATTCTAGCGTATTTCACGAAGGGAAATTGTGCATTATTATTCAGTTTCCAAATCAGCTTCTACTCGCCCTGCTGGATTTCTATAGGAAGTGGATTATGATTTACATAAGTTCTATAAGTATAAATGATATCGAAGCAGGTCTCTTCTTCAGATTCTTCAACCATTTCCCAGTTTGGAAGCTCATCAAAATTAGGAATATGAGCATCTGCCTGATATTTATAATCAATCTTTGTGATTATTGCTTTATCACAATATGGAGCAAGGAGGTTATAAACTGACTCACCGCCTACGATAAATATCTCATCTTTCTTATAATAGCTAAGCTCTTTAAAAAGCTCTTTAAGATTATGAACGATAACAGCATCTTTAGCCTTAAAATCCTCATTGTGAGTAAGGATAATATTGGTACGCTGTGCAAGAGGAAGTCCATTAGGAAATGTTTCAAGTGTCTTTCTTCCAAGCACAATGACATTTCCAGTTGTTAAACGTCTGAAGTTCTTCATGTCATTAGAAATTCTCACAAGAAGACTTCCCTTGTTTCCAATACCCCAATTATTATCTGCTGATGCAATAAGTATCATGTCTCATCCTCCTTAAACTGCGATTGGTATATTTTTAACCTGTGGCCCTGTTACATAATCTTCCACAAGGAAATCATCAGGTGTAAACTGATAGAAGTCCTTTATCTCAGGATTCAATGTAACCTTTGGAGCCGGATAGGTTGGCCTTTGAATAAGCTCTTTTATTATATCCACATGTCTGTCATAAATATGAGCGTCTGCAATAACATGCACCAACTCTCCCGGCTTAAATCCTGTAACCTGTGCCATCATCATAACAAGGGCTGCGTACTGAACTACATTCCAGTTATTTGCCGCAAGCACATCCTGAGAACGCTGATTAAGTATAGCATTAAGCCTGTCGCCTGTTACATTAAATGTTACGCCATATGCGCATGGATAAAGATTCATTTCGTGAAGATCCTCATGCACATACATATTTGTCATAATTCTTCTTGAGTACGGATTATTCTTAAGATCAAAAAGGACTCTGTCTACCTGATCAAATTCTCCCTCTTTATAAATGTGTTTTTTACCCATCTGATAACCATAAGCTTTACCAATAGATCCATTTTCATCTGCCCACTCATCCCATACATGACTCTTAAGATCATGTATATTATTAGACTTCTTCTGCCAGATCCAGAGAAGCTCATCAACCGCAGATTTAATATATGTTTTTCTTAAAGTTATAGCAGGAAATTCCTTTGACAGGTCATACCTGTTTACAACACCAAATTTTTTAATGGTATATGCATATGTGCCATCTTCCCATTTAGGGCGCACTTTCTCACCTTCTGTACTAACTCCATTTTCAATTATATCCTGGCACATTGAGATAAAAAGATTATCCGCAAGACTCACAACTTCTTCCTCCTTAACAACAAGGGTACTCTTTCGAACACAGTCTATACAACTCAGACGCAAAAACCCCTTTTAGAATATCAATATGATATCATAAATGGCGTTCGAACGAAATATAAAAGCGAAAGGAACAATAATTAAAATATGTATCCAAAAATATTCTGGGGCTCACTTTTTAGAACGCTTCGAGAATCTAACTGTATCACTCAAGAAGAATTAGCAGATCTCCTACACACAAAAAGGCAGGAAATCAGCAATCTAGAAAGGGGAGTAAAACATCCAACTCCAGAATTGATCCATGCTCTTTCTAATATCTACAACATAAGCTTATTGGATTATATAAACCAATGTTTACCAAGACATTATATAAACGAGCAGATAGCATTTAGAAAAAAGAAGGTCAGAAAAAAATCGACATTCTGAAAAAAATGAAATAAAAAATGTCCGGGCAGTGCACACCGGACATTCTTTCATAATTATTTTATAACAATCTTACGGAAGTTCTTCTTACCCCTCTGGATAAGGAACTCTTCTGCAAAATCAGCCTTTGTAAATTCAGCCTTTACATCTGTAACCTTATTACCGTTCACTGACACACCGCCCTGCTCGATAGCTCTTCTTCCTTCACTTCTTGTTTTTACAAGATTTGAAGCAGTAAGAACTGAAATGCAGTCAATCTTATCATCTGTAAAGAGATCAGCTGAAAGTTCGAATATTGGCATATTCTCAGCATTTCCTGCTCCGAAGAAAGCCTTAGCTCCAGCTTCTGCTTTTTTCGCCTCTTCTTCACCATGAACCATCTTTGTAAGTTCAAATGCAAGAATTTCTTTAGCGCGGTTAAGCTGTTCATCCTTCCATTCTTCCATCTTCTTTATCTCATCAAGAGGAATAAATGTAAGAAGCTTAATGAACTTGATTACATCTGCGTCGCTGACATTTCTCCAGTACTGGTAGAACTCAAATGGTGATGTCTTTTCAGCATCAAGCCAAACAGCGCCCTTAGCTGTCTTACCCATCTTCTTACCCTCTGAGTTAGTAAGAAGTGTGATTGTCATGGCATACGCATCTTTACCAAGCTTCTTTCTGATAAGTTCTGTACCAGCAAGCATATTTGACCACTGGTCATCACCACCAAATTCCATGTTACAGCCATATTTATTATAGAGCATGTAGAAATCATAGCCCTGCATAAGCATATATGAAAACTCAAGGAAAGTAAGTCCTCTCTCCATTCTGTTAACGTAAGCTCTTGCACGAAGCATATCATTAACAGAGAAGCAAGATCCGATATCTCTCATGAAATCAAGGAAATTAAGGTCACGAAGCCAGTCAGCATTATTAACCATCATAGCCTTACCTTCACCCTCACCAAACTCGATGAAGCGGCTCATCTGCTTCTTAAAACATTCGCAGTTATGATCAATCTGTTCGATAGTCATCATTGATCTTAAATCAGTTCTACCTGATGGATCACCTATCATACCTGTTCCACCGCCCACAAGAGCGATTGGCTTATTACCTGCCATCTGAAGTCTCTTCATAAGACAGAGTGCCATGAAATGTCCAACATGAAGAGAATCTGCAGTAGGATCAAAGCCTATATAAAATGTTGCATTTCCTGAATTAATTAAATTTCTGATATCATCTTCATCAGTTGTCTGAGCTATAAGTCCTCTCTCGACTAACTCTTCATATACTCCCATATTATTTCTCCTTTAATATTTTTAGTTCAGTGGTCATTATAACATTGACGATTTAAATTTAATAGTCATTTTTTATATATTTATTCATTCTTCATCATCATCATCATCATCGACTTCATCATCTTCAAAGACTACATCTTCATAGCCTTCATCGTCTTCATCATCATCTTCATCATCATCGACTTCATAATTAAAAAAATCATCATCTTCTCTAACCCAGCCAACATGTCTTTCGTGACCGACACCAAGAGCGATCATAATAAATAAGAATGGTGTTGTAATAGGCTGATTAAGATATACAAGACCTGCGCCTAAATAACCTATAATCCCAACAAGTAAAGCTATTAGAGCCGGGTCCCTATGAAGCCGTCTTATCAGATAAATGAATGTTGAAACCACAAGTCCCACATATGACACTGCTCCAAAAATCCCCAGGGTTACAAGATACTGAAGAAATTCATTATGTGCATTATCATAAACCTTTCCAGTAAGAGCGATCATCTCATCATAGTACATATCTTTCATTACCGGAAGAAGCATATCATTTCCGTATCCAAAGATTTTTTGAAGCGGTGTTCCAGCAAGGAAAGCCCTCCAGCTTCTCTTCCATATAAAGCCTCTGTAAGTTCCCCAGTCATCATCAAATTTAAATATCTGAGTGTGGCTGCCCTTTGAACCTATATAGATCACTATCGCCACAAATGCAATTCCCAAAAATGTTATGATCCAGAGTGTCTTCTTACACTGAATCTTATTATAAAGCTTATTATTCAGTTTTTTAAACAACAGCACTGCGCCAGTTATCAAAATCATAATAACAGGAAGGATAAGCATCATTTTAGGATTTTCAACAAATCCTGCAATACCATTGATGGCTTTCTTACTTCCTCCATACGCCCGGCTCACCACTGCCATCACATAAAGTCCCACAGTAAAAATCGTAACACTTATAAGGAACTCCAACGTCTTCTTATAGTAAACAGAAATATAGAAAAGCACTACAAGAGCAAGCCCAACTCCAAGATAAACATTATCACTCTTTGCAGGAATTACCCCCAGAGCCATAATAAACAGCATTATCCCCGAAGATATCTTCATCCACAAATGATACTTTGAAAAAATAAAAATTGCAAAGAATATTGGAATTGAAAGCGCCAGGAAGGATCCATAAGTATTCATATTTCCAAATAAAGAAATAAACTTTTCTCCCTGTCCTTTTGCTATATCTTTTCTAAGATAAAAAATATCAAACTTAAAATGCTGAAGTATAGCCATTATAACAGAAACCGCTGAAAGTATCGTCAATGTCATAAAATGAAGCGGCATGACATAACTATCTCTGCCTACAACAATAACAGTAAGGCAAAGAACTATCATAAAACCAGCCCCCATACCTCTACCCATGGCTCCTGAAAAAGCAAGATTTGGGCTTATACACAGCACACAGGATACTATATTTGCTATTAAAAATAGCAGTGCCCAGAAATCCGGCCATCCAGGTGTGAAACGTTCTTTATATAACCAAGGTTTCTCCACACCATAATATTTATAATTACATAAATCAATTATTGTAAGCACAAGTTTAAATATGATGAGACAAATCAATACATTTTTAAACATCTCTGCCCTTGTTGCTGTAATATCAAAATATTTATTTGAAAAGATAAATGAACAGGCCGGAATCACAATCGCAGCCATCGAATCCGCATAGCTTCCTGTATCCCAGTCTTCAAAACGATCATAGTTTTTTTTCTTATGCTTATTATTCATTACTACTCCTTTACAAAAAATAAAGGGATCGCATCAATGATGCAATCCCTTTTAAAGTACAGTGCGGGAAAAGGGACTTGAACCCTCACGACGAAACCATCACTAGATCCTTAGTCTAGCCTGTCTGCCAATTCCAGCATTCCCGCA
>AUXO012240039.1_pt1 | contig 16362 bp, 16 predicted proteins | sample 768731 | NCBI WGS metagenome assembly AUXO01 (sample SAMN02715735, study PRJNA202380) | gut metagenome | biome: sheep rumen | host: Ovis aries | place: New Zealand: Palmerston North
TAGGGTGTCCAATTTGTTGTACCTAAAATCTCTTTAGTTTTTTGCAAAACTCCTTTAAATAAAGGGATTGTAAGAGGATTTATCGGACATAACGATTTTGGTGCCAAATTACACTTCTTTGTTTTTGTAACTTGTTGATTTATTATTACTTGAAGTAAATATATTATTAAAAAGTGGGTACATCAAATTGGACACCCTATTTCCAAAGTTTTTTTTTGAAAATAATCACTTTTCTGATATTTATTTTCGTACCTTTGTGCCCACAATGTTTATACACTCCGAGAAATGGAAGAGAAATCAATAAGCGGCTTGTACCGTACATCAACAAACGTAAGATTCTCCATGCCCAGACTTTGACAGTATTCTATAATTTCCGATAGATATTCCTCTTTATAATCTCTTGATTTTCCGCTATGGTTCAGAAAGACCATCCATGAATTTTTGTCATGCGACTTTCGTATCCAATATTTAACAGCCCACATATTGTTATGCCACCTTATGGCAAAACGGGGAATATAGGACATATTGAAGTCTGACAAATCACAATAATGGCCTCTGGCATCAAAAGCCATCCGATAGCGCTCTTTAATCTTCGGAGTGATGGCATTCTGAGTTGATGCACTATATTTTCCAAATGGATATACAAAGAAATCATGATTCTTAAAAGAAAGAGAATCTAATAATGCGCTTGATTTATCCAATTCTTCCCTACACGTTTCCCATTGAGGCTCTTTCCAAACCTCTGGACTATGCGTCCAACCATGTTCAATAATCTGATGGCCTTCGCTTTGATATTGAAGAAGCACATCTGCAAGTTCTTTGTTCCGCAATTTGGATACAGTTGCAGCATAAGTGATTTTTATTCCGTATTTATCTGCAACCTTTTTGACGGAAGATATTGCTTGGATAGAGGAGATGTCGTCATCAATTATTGTATAATATGACTGTCCATTTACTATCATGATATTGATCAACAAGATGGGGAGCACATAGAATCTCATGTTTCCTAAGGTGTCTATTACATTTCCACCTTCTTCAAAAAACGAGCAGGTACACCACCCCATATCTCACCTGAAGGAATGTCTTTTGTAACCACAGCACCAGCAGCTACAACAGATTTATCGCCAATTGTGACAGAGTTGACAACAAGAACATTCATACCTAAGAATACATTCTTACCAATCCTAACAGGTCCCCAATACATGGAACCTTTTGATGGATTATGAAAATGAGTGAGTATTTTTACGCCACACGTTATCACACATCCTTCATCAATTGTTAATAAATCTGGACGTAAAGTATCAATAGAGACATTAGAGCCAATGAATCCTTTCTTTGCACAATTAACTCCCCCCAACCTTAAGAGCCTATATCGAAATGTCCCCGGGAATATCCAAAATTTCTGAACATTCAGAACCACTACTCTAAAAGCCCGTTTCCATGAATATTCAACTCTTGCGTTCTCCATCTTATAACTTATTCTTTTATATGTCTACAAATATCAGAATAGAAGCCTACCATTTCTGCAGAATGGCACCTAATTGACCATTTCCAATCCATAGACACTATTCTATTATTATAATTTATCAATATATCTTTATCATCAATAAGAAGTCTCAAAATACTAAATAGGCTTTCCTCTGTATCGTATATAAACTGGCTATCATATTGCTTTATTATATCTTTAGCACCAACCATGTTTGAGACAAGAACACACGTTCCATACGATAGAGCCTCAATCGTAACAAGACTGAATGTTTCATTCCAGATAGAGGGCACCACCAATAGATCCATATCATCATATACTGTTTCTTGCATCTCCACACCGAATCGTCCCTTATAATAAACATTGGGCAAATGTTCATCTACTCCAATTCTTCCACCATATACCGCAAGAGAAAGTTTATCAGTATATCCCTTTTTGTTTAAACGTTTTATCACCTCTTTCAACATAGGTAGTCCTTTGTAAGGATCTTCGCTACCAATAAACCCCAATTGAAGCATATTGGCATTATAAGTTCTTACCTTACGATGATCTTTAATTTCACCATGTGTGATGGGAATCACCTTCGATGCTTCAGGTATATCTAAATACCGTCTGTAAACGTCAGCAGTATTTTGACTATTAAAGTGGAATGCATCCACCATGCCAAACATCCTGCGATAAGTCGCTAAAAGTTGAGCATATTCTTCAACCATCTCACACAATCTCGCATCTTAAGTGCCACATCGCTATTCCGCCAACGTAAGAACAGAACAGATGGAGCACCAGCATTACACATTGCGCACCTTTCAGGCGAAGGCCCATCGCAAAGCATACCGTCTTGATCAATCAGATTCACCTTTGGACAAATACCATAATAATCATGTGACGTATATACTATTCTCACCCCTTTCTCCTTAAAGAAACACAAAGCATCCTCAGGCATTCCCATCAGTGTATGCAAATGTAACACATCTGGATGCATTTCTGCATAGAACTGCTCAAAGCTCTCTTGTGCTATACGTTTCTTCATAAAGATTGCAGGCCTTTTAATGCCATAAAGCAAAGGTAGAGGCAAAGCATTCCGCAACATATATGAATGAATAGCCCCAATATCCCGTTCTCGATGGATAGAACAAGCAGAGCGCCATGGTCTCCATGAGCCTGGAGTAATGACTGCCACCTCATGATTCATACTCTGCTCCTTCATCAAATCTGTAGCATATCTATTTAGGCCACCTGCTCTTTGGGGATATATGCCTATAATATAATGAACAATTCTCATCGGTTTTTTATTATCTTCGCAGGAATGCCACCAATAATCACATTATCTGGGAAAAAACCTTTTACAACAGCTCCAGCAGCAACTATACAACCATTCCCGATACTCGTTCCATCAAGAATTGTCACCTTAGCGCCTATCCAACAATTCTCACCAATTTTAACTCCACCTCGACTATTGACGCCTTGTTCACGAATAGGACGAGACTTATCTGAATAATTATGGTTTTCGGGATGAATACTTACATAATTTCCCAAAATTGTATCATCACCTATCTCTAACATGCCCGCCCCACTTCCATAGTGACCATGACTTCCTAAACCTACATTATTCCCCACTATCATCCCTTTTCCAAGCAACTTCATCGAGCCTGTTAATTCTATATGTGTATGAAAACCCATAGAAACATTGTTACCGAGAATGAGGCCTTGTTCGGAAAGTGCATCAATATAGCAGTCTCTTCCTATGTTCACATTTCCTGTCAGAAATATTTTACTAGAGCATCTGATTAATGTTGAAGGATGAAGGAAAATCTTTTTTGTTGTTCTAAGTCTAATCATTCCATATAAAAGTGAAATAATCTTCTCACATACAAATCTAAAAAGATAATCTATTGGTATTCTTTCATCAAGAATAAATGGTTCTCCTTTCAATTTTGTAAATAATCGGTTTATTAGCAAATATTTCATCCGAATTAAGAATTTCTACACAACGGTTCTTTAATATGATTGACATTTTCTAACATCTTAGACACAATAGAATCCCATGTATAATAATCTTTGATTAGTTTCTTCCCATTAGTAACAACTCTACATCTGTATTCGTCATCGTTAAGATATAATAAAACTGCATCTCTCCATTTTTCCACATCAAATGATTCAACGATAATCCCCGAATCCTTTCCGTCAAGGATAGTCATCGACCCACCATTTATTGAAGAAATAACAGGAGCCCCCAAATATAAAGATTCAAGCAATACCATACCAAAAATTTCTTGTTTTGACGGTAATAAGAAAGCTTTTGCAAGAGGATATATAAATTTCAGTTGTGGGTTATCAATACTTTTAACATGGTAAATTCCTTCTTTTACTTGTTGGGGCAACCTCTCTAAATAAGAAGCAGCATAATCCTCGGCCTTCTTCCCCAATAATTTTGAAAAAGCACTTGTTACGCTTTTCCCTATCATTACAAACTTTATCGATGAATCCTTTTTTAGTATATGCTCATACAGTTTTAGCATAAATGGGAAATTCTTTCTATCACTTAAAGCACCGACATACAATATACATTTGTTTTGATTCATAAAATCAACAATCTTTGCCGTTGATTCAGACATCTTTGTATTGACATCAAAACAATCTATATCTAGGCCAACTCCTATTGTATTTACATTTTCATATCCTTTTTTCTCCAAATATTGTTGGGCTAATACAGACTTCGTGTAATTAGCAAGAAGGCACTTATTATATTGTTTAATTGTAAAAAAATCATATATAGGCGAAATGAACTTCAAGAAAAACAAATTATAATATGGACCGGAATATAATATTACTTTTTTTGTAAGTTTTGCAATCTGATAGCTCATTATTTGCATATATTCAAAACATATCACAAAATCATAATCCTTCCATATATCCACATCCAAAAGTGTCCTATTATACCCCCATCTAAATAAACGTATTCTCGGAATCTCTTTCAAAACAACCATTTTATCATCTTTCTCATAAACAACCAACTCTCTAATTTCTTTTGAGTTAAAGAGAATCAAGTCAACATTATAACCTCTTTTACAGAATGCTTTAGCCATTCCTATTTCTTGCACATTATAGTTTTGTGAATTAATATCAAATGGTGCAAATCTACATATAGCAATTTTTTTGTTTGTCATTATTTATATACTTACATTAGTTATGTAATACCGATAACTCCATTTAAATTAACTTCGCGCTTGTCCTCGATAATATACAAAAAATAAGATAATTTTTTTATTTTTCTTCATTAACAAGCCTTTTGTCGTTAACGATGATTCGACATAGGTGAAATCGTTTGTCTAAAGCTATCCATTGATCATCATTTCCCGTCATTCCATTCTCACGATTTGTAATAGATAAGGCCGATTTTGAAGTTGAAGGGATTGATGCGGCTGTGGCATAATACGACTTAACAATTACTGGAGTGTTTGTAATCAATTCCATTGTTTTCAGCCATAGATCGTCAGCACGCAAACATAGCTCCTTAATGGTCTTTTCATCACATATCAACTTTGTTTGTTTATAGAAAGATGGTGGATAAAGGATTCCACCACATCCTATTGCAAGAATATCTTTACCACTATGAATATTATTATCGAGCAGACTTTCCCATTTAGAATATGCACAAACAACACCGTCGATCATTTTAATTTTTCTACCAATATTAGCACAAACAGCATTAGGGTATTTCAAATGCAATTCCCACACACGTTCAAGCATATCGTTCCTATACAATAAATCATCATCAACGGTAACAAAACACTCATTGTTCAAAGTTTGGCTGATATAAAAGTATTTCTTATGTGGTTTCAGATCATCCTCAACCCAAAAAATATTCAATCCCAATTTTTCATACCTTAATAATTGTTGAGGCAAGTCGTTATGTTTGTTCGGAAACTGTTCGATGGAAAGATAAAGATTGATGGATTTGGGCAAATAAGTCTGCCTCATCAATGAATCCACAACCATCCATACTGTATTGATACGTGCAGGGAATGAAGTGAATGACACAACCATGGCATGATTGTTATCTAACGGCTTTGGCAAAAAACCAGCCACACCTCTAATTAGAAAACCGCAGTATACAAGCCGTTCAAAAAAACGACTAAAGATATTTGCAAATAACCACTTAATTTTATTAGTCTTTTTATAATCATATCTGTGATTACAGCCATAAAAATAAGAGTGGAGTCTTTGAAATGTTTGTATCATTTCTCTTTCTTATTCTTTATTAATCTTCATTGCTGTCCACTAGTGGACAGCAATGTCACAATATTCCCAATCACTAAATCGCTCCTCTTCTTTCTCTTTCCCCATCTGTATCAGCTTTTTAAGGTTATACTTTATAAATCTATATTTTAGTTTTAAAATTTTCGATGATGGAGCATCATTTTTATATAGGATTTTAATATTATCTTTTAATGAGACATCATAATGTTCTGCAGTTGCGCCACATGAAAAATCTGACAATGTAAGAATTTCAGGAATAAACTCATATTTTACATTATCCTTCAACAATCTCACAAATAAATCATAATCCGCACTATTTCTGAATCTCTGATCAAAACCATATTTTTTCTGCAAATCTGCACGAACAAACGTACTTTGATGAAAAAATGGACACAAATCATAATATGACAATTGGGGATATCTGGGATACAGGTCTTTATAATGATTACCAGAAAAAGCCCTATTGATACATGTAACGATCCCAATCTCTTCATCAATGGGTCTTGAGAACACTTTGGCTATAGCATCTGGATGATAAAAATAATCACCACAATTATGAAACATAATCCAATCACCAGTAGCCATTTCTGCTCCTTTTGTCATAGCATCATAAATACCCTTGTCTGGCTCACTCTTCCAAGTAATATTATCTGCGTATTTCTTGATTACATCAAGCGTTCCATCTGTACTAGCTCCATCCACTACGATATATTCTATATTATCATATGATTGTGCTAAAGTGTTAAGAATAGACTTTTCTATATGTTTTACATCATTGTACACTACTGTGACTATCGAAATCTTCAATTTTGACATGATTCTATATTATTAGTTCTTGCTTTTACAAATAAAGGATGTTTTCCCCATGATACAAAATTAGTCTTGCTTAATTGGAATAAGCAGCCATTTAGAATTGCGATTCCGCAATATTTTTTCATTACCAATAGGATAGAGCAACGATAAAGCGAGAAAATATATAACAAAACTAGAGGGATAAGACATGCCAGATCCACTAAAAGCTGTGATAAACATTATAATTAGTTCAACCGAACATATTGTTAAAATAGGAACATCCTTGCGATATCGGAAGAAAAGGATGGATAGTGAAACAGCAAAAACGAGATATATAACTCCGCCTAAGAACCCCAACTTGGTAAGCAAGTTACCGTAACTGCTATCAGGAGTGGAGAGCTGATCAATCTCCCCATCTTCATTTCTCAGTCCTAATCTAAAGTGATACATTTTGTAAACGACACTCTGTGAACCCGAAATAAGCCCCATACCAAAAATTTGCTCACCAATTGGACGATGAGTAAGATATTCACCACGCTCATACAACCATGCAATACGATAGCTCATAGTACCATCACCACTTTTGAAATCAGCATAACCTCCTTCCATCCCATTTTGTACGTCTTCAATTGTATTACCTTTCTCAAAACGTTCTGAAATCATACCAACAAAGGGCAGAAATAGCAATCCTAAAACCACTATTGTTTTCACAATCTTTGTGCCTCGTCCCATCATTACCACAACAAGCAAGATACCCAATATAGTTGAGATGATATACGTACGCCCTAACGAACAGATAATTGCCACAAAGAACAAAATACGATAAAGATATATCTTACCAGGAAAGAAACGAGGACACACGAAACTTGCCAATAAGAAGAAACGCACCATAGGCGGTCTATTATAAAGTCGAACAAGACCCGTTGTTGTATCTATCGAATAATCACTATTATAAGGCATTAATGGACGTCCTACGACTATTTGTAAGATATACAAAATACTCGTTACAATTGTAATCCCCAAAAGTAATTCCAGTACTCTTTGCAAATCTGGCTTACTAACACGAATAAGAATAAAAACCGAAAATATTAATAAAAAATCGCGACCGCCTTGTAAAATTTGAAAAGGTGTGAACTTATAATAGAAATAAGAGAAAAAAACACATCCAATCAAAAATAGCAACAAAATCTTGTAGCATTTCACCCACCAATCTTTAGATGGAAGCCTAAATTTGTGTTGAGAGATCAAATAAGCATTAATACAGAACGTGTAAACCAATGCTAAATCTTTGTTCTTAGCACCCAATATCCAGTCTGTCCACAATCCCAATCCACCTCCAGTACCCAGCATAAAGCTGATATATAGAAATATCGAAATGTAACGATACTTCTTTGATCCGTATAATAACAAAGCTACACCCCCCAAAATAATACCTAACATATTATCCTAATACTATTTTTAATATTATATCTTTGCTTCTCGTCGTATTTCCCCCATAATTGGGGGTAGAGAATCTTGCTCAAAATTTGAATCCCGATAACCAATTTGTATATCGATGACTTTTGCGCCATTTAATCAGCGACAACAATAATATCACAATTCCTATAGACAAAAAAGGTGCAATGAAATGAAGATTGGATGAATTCCAACTTCATTAGGTGCATCATGCAATAAACATGTGATGGTGTGTCCCCAGATAACGCCCCACATCAACACGCCTCTGTATAAGTCAATTACATTATTCCTCTCCATACATCCGTTTTGCAATTTCCTTGTAATATCTCTCGCATGAATTTCCATCAACATATTGATGGAATTTTCCGACCTCCTCTTGTGATGGAATAAGGCTATCAGGATTAAGAATTGCATTCTTTATCATATCAAACAAAGAAGACTCATTCTCGCAATAATTATGAGGGAACTCGTCCCGAAGGTTATAGTAACATCCAACATCATTTGTTTCAAAATCATCATAGAAGTAAAAAATTAAAGGACGACGTAACAGTAGATAATCCATCCAAACACTTGAATAATCTGTTATAAGAGCATCAGAATGGTATATCACCACTTGAGGATCAAATCCTAATCGAGATATGTCAATAATCACATCAGAGTCTATTTGATCCAAATGATGCTTAATCATATTGGGATGTTGTTTAATCAATAAAACCACATTCTGTTCACGCATCCATTGTTGAGCCTCATTATTATGAAGAAACGGAATAGGTGAAACTTCTCCATGGCCATATTTTCGATGCGTGGGCATATATGTAACTTTTTTCTTCCCCTCTATACCCTTTATCCAATGTTCGCTCTGTATTCTTTCTGACTGAAACAGCGCATCATTCCGAGGCATTCCTAAAATTTTGACATCAACACCCTTCCATTCTTTACGTAAGAATGAAGCAGTAAAGTTCGATGTGGCAGATACGAAATCAACATCATGTCTATCGTATCCGATATCAAGGTATTGGTATATTGTTCTTTTACCATCTTCAACAAATGTTCCAATCGAAGTATTAGATTTTTGCCGGATCCTATCAAAAGTCTTCTTAGGAAGCATATCCATAGCAACTTTAAATGGCTGACCATGAATCAGATAATAGAATCTCCTGTTTTTTTTTTGATAAGTGTAGAAAATATCACTTATTGTCTGAGTGGTAAACACACAATCGGCACAAACAATAGTATACAAGCCACGTAATGAATAATTATAGCATACTGGTATCCCTTTCTTACACAATTCTTTGACTACATCACGATTTCGTGTAATAAAAGTACACTTGTATTCGGGATGATTCGCTAACATATACTCCAATAGGTACTTGGAACCTTCTCTATACATGTTCCCAAAATCCGAGCCAAACACCCAATGTTTTCTCTTGACAGGGATTATATAATTGAGTGTTCTCGCAAAAACACCAATAAAGTCTGTAAACATTCTATTTTAAAGTGTGAAAATATCGTGACAATCTCTTAAAAATACTTTCCAAAGAATAATACGGGCTCCAACCTAATGATTCTAGCTTGTTTGTACTCAGTTTTTGCTTTGTGACTGGTGCATATCCATAATAATCATCAAAATCAAACTTAATACTGATTGAAGGATTGATATGTTCTTTTACATAATAAGCCAAATCTTTGGCTGAAATATATGTTTCTTCGTTTGCCACATTATAAGCTTCGCCATTCTTTCCCCTTAAAAGGATATAAAGGATAGCACTCATGGCATCAGTTGTATAGCAATATGGTCGTGCTGATTCGCCTGTCGTTCGAAGCACGATGTCTTTTCCTTGGGCGGCTAATCTTGTGAACTGGACTATTACACGATTATCCTCGGAATCACAACCTGCACCCATCGTTTGGGTTAGTCTTGCCACTTTAACAGGTACGTTATATTCACTCGCATATAAACAACAAAGATTCTCCACAGCCCGTTTTGCCATGGGATACGAACTACGCACATCCATAAGATCAAGGTAACCTTGAACGTCTTCTGTGACAGGCTTTAAATCATCGAGAATCTGTCCGTACACCTCCAATGATGATAAATAGACCATAGACTGAACGCCCACTATTCTTGCGTACTCCAAAATGCGGCTGGAAATATTGCAAATAGAATAATATGTTTCAACAGGATGCTCCACAAAAAACTTGGACGAGGTAGGGGCTGCACAATGAACAATATAATCCACATGACCTAATTGGGCAAAATTATATTTCTCCAAATTACATTCAACAAAATTCAAACCATCATATTCGCCAAGCTTCTCTTTTGCCCTACTCATGTTTCGTACAGGAGCTATAATTTTAATTTCCTGTTTCAATGCCATTAAGCAATGAATCATCGTTGAGCCAATTAAACCTGTAGCCCCTGTAATTAAGAACGTGGATCTATGCAGTTCCTTAGCCATTGCAAAAGTCATTGCAAACTCCTGAACATCTTCTAATAATACCTTATTCATCAATTAAAATCCAAATATTTGCTGGTTCTCATGCACTTCTACCATGGCGCGGAAAATAAAGAAATCAGTGGGCGTCGTTATCTTAATATTTTCCATTGGACCAATAATGGTATTCAGATGATGACCATAATGACTCATCATCGTGCATGAATCAATAAAATCATGTTTTCCTTCTGCAATTGCTTTTTTATGCGCCTCCATGATATCACCCAGACGAAAACATTGAGGAGCACGTGCAATCAAAGAATCACTTCGCGATGGAATATCCAACGCACCATCTTTTTGAGTTACAACAAATGTTTCTGTTGCAGGGATGCAAGTGATACAATTCCCTTTTTCTGTTACCGTTTTAATACAGTCTGATATTGTCTGTTCTGTTATCAAAGGGCGCACACCATCATGGATAAGCACATTGTCATCATCGCAATATTGATTATGCACAGCAACTAATCCATTATAGATGCTGTCCTGTCCTGTCGCGCCTCCAGATACTATGTCAACAACCTTATTTATCTCAAATTTTCTTAATTGTTTCTTCAAGAAGGGAATCCAAGACTCTACACATACAACCACAATGCCATCTATTTCTGGATGGACATCAAACAATTCTAATGTATAAATGATTACAGGCTTTCCTTTCAGTTCCAGAAACTGCTTCGGTCTATACACTGTGTTCATTCGTTTGCCAGACCCTCCTGCAAATATAACTGCTATTTGTTTCATGAATTGATAATGTTCTCTTTTATATAATGATCGGATTTCAATCTAAGCACATCTAACTTCTCATAGACCATATCATAATCGATATCCGTCATTTGTAAAGGGATTGTTTTATTGTTGAAGTGGATGAGCCTTTCTGAAACGCCCAAGGCATCTGTTATATTTTTCATTCGATAATCTGAATCATCACGCAAGAACAGAAAAACTTGTTTCTTAAATATTACAGAAAAACAGAATCCATGAAATGCATTGCAAATTACATAGTCTGCATTTTGGAAATAACCTAGCCAATCTTCAATACCAGCATTACATATCACTTTATGATGATACTTAAGTTTATTGATATAGTAGTTACTGATTTCAATTAATGGACGCCCCTTTGACTTCGCAAATCGTTCAGCTTCTTTTACCATTTCTGTATCATTCATCATACAGTTATACAACAACACATAATGACTTTCCAAAGGTTGATTAGCAATTTTAGAATAATCAGATGCAGACAACAGAAGGGTTGGATCTAGCATCCAATCGATCTTTTGGTTCAAGATTGCCGATATATAATCTGCCCCTTGCTTTTCTCGTGTGGAGATGGCCTTAAAATCTTGTACAAGTTCTTTGAAACGTTGAGCTTCAGAGTCACTAAAAAATCTAGAACCTATTGATGGTGCATAAGCGACCTTGCTCTTTCCTTTTGTAAAAGGAAAGTTCAGGAAAAATACATTATCGAAACCATCTGCATCATAAAGTTTCCATATTACATCACTTTCACAGACAAATATTGCGTTCTCTAATTCTGGTATAACTGCACCAGACATCAACTCCGAATATGTATATGTATGAGGCGTATACTGTAAATGAACTGAAAAAAAGGCACGAAACTTTTTATACTTTTGAATATTATCTCCAAAACCTAATCCCCAAATTAGCAGATGCCGCAGAAACACCCTTGGATGCCATATGCGACAATAATTGAAAATCGGGTATTTAATATGATAATTCTCTAATGTTTTTGGTACATAATCAACAACTACAGACTCTATCCCCATTTTTTGTAGGTATTGTTGAAAAGCATAACTATGTAATGCTGCCCCATAATTCATATGATTGGAATGAATATTATAAGAAATGATTGCTACTTTCCTCATGTGCTACTCCATTTTTATACTATCATTGCAAACTAATTCAAATCTTCGACCTTATTTTATTCTTTAAGACGATTAACAGATATTCTTTTTCTTTTGTCCTTAGACCAAAGAACCAAACAGACAAGATAATGCTTGCACAACAAAACAAAATTACAAAAGAAACATTTATAAGGGATGATGAATGAAACCATCTATACCCCAAAATAGAAAAAGAGAAAGACAATAACGTAACAATAACAACCCTGATAATCACTCTTATGAAGAACCCTCTTACGCTTAATCCCGTTAGTTTGGAAAGAATCATCAAACGTGCCCCAAGTATGAATATATAAATAACTATATTTACATAATACGCATATTCAACAGACATACCAGATTTATAGCAAACATAAGTAATAAAAAAACAAGAAAGGCTCAATCCACCTACAACTAACTGGTATTTCTTTATATCACCTGATGCCAACGCTAATGTATAAAGCGATGATGACAATGTTGATATTAAAGCTGCAAATAGTGTCAATCGAACAAATAAAATAGTATATTCTGGAACTTGATTTAACCATAATTTCAGAATAAAAGGTGTTTCTGCAACGATAGGTGCCACCAGTATCAGCATCAAGAAATAAGAGTATTTAGAAGCGGCAAATACAAGCTTAAAAGTATGATCCAGATTTCCCTCTGCATATGATTTCGTGATTTGGGGATTGACAGCAGTGGTAAAACTTGACACAAATTGAGACACAGCACCATTCACTTGAACGGCAATACCTCTTGCTGCATTAACACCAACTCCAAAGAATAAATTCATTAATATATTAACACCATGAGAATTAAGAACAGCTCCACTGGAACCAAGAAAATTCCAACTTGCCAATCCTATCATCTCTTTCACAAGTTTCTTGTTATAAGTAAAGCCATAATGGCATTCTTCAAAATGATGAGAACAATATAATCCGTATATAAGACGAATTAATACTGCCAAAACCATTAATAAAACACCATATATTATCAATCTGTCTGAAGCTAAAAAGAGTAATAATACAACTATACATAGTTTTAACACAACCTCAAGAATGCTTATATAAGCAAATGCGGTCATCTTTTCATGCGCGATAATGCAGGCATTATAAGGAATACTTATCAAATTAACAGCAAAAGTAAGCAATGAACATTGAAAACCCCAGTTTGCAGCAACCATCCTTTCTGCTGGAATATTCATTCTTGCATTAAGGAACCACACTCCTATTATTTCTGCAATCAATATGATACCTGATGCCAATAGTATTTGAATCGTTACAGAGGTTGAGAACACCTCTTTTAATCTTTCAATATTTTTTCTACCAAGTTCAAATGTGAGAAATCTACTAATCGCATTGGATAGGGCTCCCGACAATAATGAAAACATGGTAACAAAGCCTCCCACAACATTATATATACCAAAGTCATCCACCCCTAATGCTTGAAGTACAAGACGGCTAGTATATAAATTTATCAACATCAAGAATATCATCCTGATGTAAAGCACTAGCGTGTTTTTGGCAATACGCTTATTATTGGCAGAATTATCTGACATGAGTTAGACCTTTTCTATTATCTCTCTGAACTATGTAGCCCTATTGAATTAATATATTGAACCGCTTCATGCCACCGATTATGGTATAAATCTGTATGATAAACACATTCCACCTTCATCTGTTTGTGTAAAACACATCAATTAATTATTAATTTTTCTGATAAAAAACGTTCATTCTAGGAACCAATTCTATTTCAAAAATCTCAGCTCTATACCATCAACCTTGAAGCCAACCTTTACTGGATCTGGAACTATTATTCCTTTGGGAGGTCGGTTCGCTATAGTGTATACAATAGTTTTAATAGAATTATCTATTGAGTGTAAAATCTTTTTAAAAACAGAGACTGGGACATCATCGCTTTTATCCAAGGGTACAGCACAGACCTTAAGTGATCGGCAAAGAATAAAAAGCCCCAAGGACCATTCACCGAAATAGCCAACAGTACGTTTTAAGCGTGTATAACCATGAGGTTTCATACGCTTCTCTACCTCAAAAAGAATAGGGAAAAGGAACTCACAGAACTCATCATACAACTGTTTGCTAGCAATAAACATCGTATAGGGATAACTGAAACGAGAGTTGTAGAAATAGCGGTAAATAGCATCGTAATATTCAGGATGCATAGATAATACAGTATCCATAAACAAATATGCATCCTCTTGGGTAGTCATGCTCATTAGATTGCGGGCACGAGAAGTTCGATCAATCATTTTTCCACCATCAATGACAATCATATCGTATTTTTCTAACATTTTTGCGATATTTGTTTCACTAATGCTCAACTTGAAATATCTACGGTAATGGCAAACTCCGAGATAATCCACGTCTTTCATATTTTTCCATCCCCAATAAATGCCTGTGAGTTCACACCATTCGGCGTTTCGAGAACTTATATTCTCGCCTTCATTATCTTTTTGAAAACCTAAATTCAAGTCTGGGTGTAAGTCTGCACCGACCTGTATTGGGATATATGGTGAATCATGTCGAATATTAGCATCTGCCTTATGACAAATGACAAGCAATGCCATTCTATTACTCTTTTCCATTTTATTTTTTATAAAAATATTGCTGCACCTTTTCTATAACAGGTGCCATATCATAATATTTATATTCTGCTAAGCGGCCACCGAAGACGACATCTGATTCTTTTTCGGCAAGTTCCCTATATTTTTTTGCCAACGCATTGTTTCTCTCATCATTGACTGGATAATAGGGTTCCATACCATCCTTGTATTCTGTACTATACTCCTCACTGATAATGGTTTTGGGACAGTCATATATTTCTTGGCCGAACATCTCGAAGTGTTTATGTTCAATGATACGGGTATAAAGTTCATCATTACTAGTATAGTTTACTACAGCATTGCCTTGATAGTTAGGTGTGTCCTCGATTCGATTTTCAAAGCGGACTGTACGCCAATCTAATTTCCCGAACTTATAATTATAGAATTGGTCAAGTGGGCCAGTATAGACAAGTTTTTCCGCGTATTTTCTCCAATCCTTGTATTCTGAATTAAAGAAATCCACATTTGTTTTACATTCTGTCCCCTCCAACAATCCCTCAATGAGTTTATTGTATCCTCCGATAGGGATTCCTTGAAATTTGTCATTGAAATAGTTGTTGTCAAAAACCATACGCACAGGAAGGCGTTTGATGATAAAGGCTGGCAGTTCGGTGCATTTGCGTCCCCACTGCTTCTCTGTGTATTCCTTAATAAGTGTTGTAAAGATGTCTTTACCGACCAAACATAAAGCCTGTTCCTCCAGATTCTGAGGCTCACGACCATCTAATGCAGCGATAGCATCGGCTCGTTGTTCCTCAATCTTCGCCATAGCTCCTTCTGGAGTCGTAACGCCCCACATCTGGTAAAATGTATTCATATTAAAAGGCAAGTTGTACAACTTCCCTTTATAGTTTGCCACAGGGCAGTTTGTATAGCGATTGAATGGCACGATGCTGTTCACAAATTTCCATACCTCCTCATTGGACGTATGGAAAATGTGTGCACCATATTTATGCACATTGATGCCTTCAATCTTCTCGCAATAGACATTACCGCCCAGATTCGGACGTTTATCAATCACCAAGCAGGTTCTTCCCGTCTGTCTTGCCTTATAGGCAAATGTGGCTCCAAAAAGTCCTGAACCGACTATTAAATAATCATATTTCATGAAAAAATTTCTGTTATAACGTAAGTGTTCCATTTTCACATCCACTTTCTTTAGATGCTCATAAACAGGGACATCTGGTGATGTTCCGTAACCGTCAGAACCTTGGAAAAAACTGCATCCGAGGCCAGTGGCACTGGTCTTTTAGGAGTTAGGAATTAAGTTCTCGTCCACTCACCAGATTGTAGTTGCTATTTAGAAATGGGATTGGTGGTCACACTATTGAACCGAAGATGAGAGATGTGGCCACC
>AUXO015075020.1_pt1 | contig 16359 bp, 16 predicted proteins | sample 768731 | NCBI WGS metagenome assembly AUXO01 (sample SAMN02715735, study PRJNA202380) | gut metagenome | biome: sheep rumen | host: Ovis aries | place: New Zealand: Palmerston North
TTGAGATATTCAAATGGTATCATCTGCATCCATCCTTTCTACAACCGTTGCAACAGCAGTTGCAGCAGCAACACTTCTTCCCTGTTTGTGAACTGGGTATCTTTTCGTAATGGGGAGTTGTCACTATACTATCCCCGTGATTCACGGTAATCACTATACTGTCAGTGGAGTGCTGTGTCGTCTCTATCGTCAGAGAATCCTTATGTGGTTTCCTCTGTGGCCTCTGCCTGCCTGGTTGTACGTTGATTTCCGGCTTCAAGGATGGTGCAAGTTCAAATGTCCCTTTCGCTATTCCAAGAATCCCTACCAACGAATTATCTATCTCGTCTAATTTTACGTTCTGTCCTTTCAGAAGAATATTGGTCTTATCTATCTCCGATGTAATTTGGGTAACAGTTTGACTATCCAGTTTTACCGTTTGTGGTAAATCTTCATCCTCCATATCCAAAATGACACACGTCACCGAAAGGACAACAATGGAAACTGCCGTCCAACTCAGTAGTTGCTTTGCTATCTTCGGACTGATGAAAAACTGGTGCATCACAAACCAACCCTAATCATAATTACACAATCTCCACACTATCTATCTGAGGGTAGAAATGAACAAGGATAAGTTCTGTGAAACGGCCAAGATAGTATTTGTCCTCATCGCCGTTGCGGTCTTCTTCCTTAAACTTTGACCAATAACGAAACTCCACTAAAATACATTCATTATTATCACTTGCAGTCAATTTTAGACATCCTTTCTTTTCCCATTGCTGGGTAGTATGAATCAACCGTTCTTCATCTTGACGGTTTGTGGTAAAATCCCATGTGTCGATGGTTTTACCTTGTGGATCAACTTTCACTCGGTTCCCATTTTGGTCTATCTTTTTAAAGCAGCCAAATATCGTATTGATTAAATTCGCTGCATTCTCACAATAAACCTTGTATTCCATTTTTCTTTGCTTTATTTGTAAATCTACTTAAATTACCACACCTAGTATAATTATAACAATTAACGAGTCGTTAAGTGATAATTACTAGCCTTATATCTATGATTATTTTCCATTTTCCATTCTCCCTCTTATTCTCTAACAATTAGAGATGCCAATTTCAAGTAACTTCAAAGCATTTTCATCGTTTAGTGGTTCTTGAAACAAAGCAATATTCTTTTTTAATAGTTCTTCGTCAAGTTCCCACCATCTGGAAGCTTCCAATTTATTTATTACTTCATCAGAGAATCGATACCTAATTATTCTCGCAGGCACACCACCGACAATTGCATATGGCGGAACATCCTTTGTGACTATCGCTCCAGCTCCAATGACGGCTCCATTGCCTATATGAACTCCGGGCATAATTTTGACAGAAGATCCTATCCATACGTCATTACCGACATAAATATCTTTATATTCATCAAATAATGTCTTTTCAGACCATGAAATACCCGTACCATTTCTTTTAGCAGTAAAAATAGAAGCGGTAGAAATATAGTCCAAAGAATGACTTCCCATTCCAATTTGTGAATAGTCACCTGCTATTGAGCAAAACTTTCCTATGTGGGCATGAACAATTCGACAATGTTCTCCTATGTATGTATAATCATCAATTGTTGAATGAAACACCTTACAATGCCCCCAGATCTTCGCTTTATTGCTTACAACAGAATACTCTATGCGCGAAGTAAACGATAGTGAGCGAGAAAATAAACTTCTTATTTTTAAACGGACAATCTCACTCAACCTTTTATACATTTTCATACAATTGTTCTTCTATATCAAAAGGGTAAGCATCAATAAGGCTTCCTTTTGTAGAATTTACGATTTCAATTCCATGTTTTTTCGCATAGTTCTGCAGTGTACAATGCCCATAAGCAACTATAGAGTAGCGATATAGCTCATACCATAATTCTATCCTGCGCTGGTTCTCCTTCTCTGTATAACAGTGATTACTAACTGTAGAGGCGAAAGAATTAAAGTCGCAACCAAGTAGGACAATTTTTTTATACCCCATCCCTATCGCCATACCTATAGCAGCTCCAACCACATTATCAAAAGATGGCATCACCTTGTCAATACTATATTCTTGACCCAAAAATTCACCTTTAAATGCTGATATATAGTATATATAATTTGATTCATTCAAAAATTTTGCGAATCGAGAGTTTAACAAAAAACGCGTTCCTTTATTACTAAATATCTCTAGTGCATTGTCAAGCGCATATCTATGACTACTTCCAAATGAGGAATCATACATTAAGTAATATGTTGGAATGAACTTTGGATACAATTTATGCATTTTGTAAAAATGATTAACCACAATTGTATCTCCTTTTATTTTAGAAAGATCAACATCCTTTAAAGAGGGGCCTAGTGCACATATATAACATATATCAGACTTTTTACCTTCTATAAGTTGCTTGTTTCTTTTAATCACATTGAATTTATAATGCTCTAATATAAAGTACTGAATTGTCCTAATCCATCCCCCTATATTAAGAAGTTTTAAATTCAATATAAATAATAATTTTATATAATCCATATATTAACTATTAAAACGTTGGGCTTTTACTTCATGATATACTTTACCGTATTTCTGAGCAATTTTAGACCATGACATATCCCTTCTGGATTGTCTATCCACAACAGGCCGACTTATCCATTCGGTAAGGCTTTGATTGTCAATGTTTTCAAAATTAAGTACATAATAAATATTCTGATCATTTACATTTGTTGCTATCGTATCTTTTATCTCTTGATTCACAATTATACGCAGGCCAGATGCGTAAGCTTCCATCTCACAAAGTGCCTGTCCTTCCATAACACTCGCATGGGCGTAAATATCTGCAGCAGAATAATATTTATAGAGTTCACTACTCATAATATTCCCAAAACATTTGACGTTATCGATGATACCCTTTTGTTTGCAATATTCTTCTATAACTTCTTTATCTGGTCCTTCTCCTAAAATCCAATAACAAAAGTCATTACCCAACTGTTCAAGGATCTTCAAAAAACGAAATTGTCCTTTCCTTTCTTGAACGCTTGCAACAGTTATAAATACTTTTTTTTCACCAACGCTATATTTTTTTCTGAGCATTTCACGTTGTTCTTTATCAAAAAAATATTGCGAAGTATTTACACCATTGGGAATAATAGCCAGTCTAGAACTCGGAATTTGGAAATATTTCTTCATTAGCATCTCACATTCTTTAGTCAATCCCGTAAAGAAATCGCACTGCTCTACACATGCCGTCAAATAGTCTCCTAGATTCTTTTGGCTTTCTAGCCCTCTATAAAAAACTCCGTGCATAGTATCTATTATTGGGATTTTCTTATAATTTGCGAACGATACTGCTACACATTCTGTTGTATGAACATGTATAACATCTGGGCATACCTGCTTTATATGCCGTCGAATATTTACCTTATAAAACTCATATCTTAATGGATTCACATGACATTTCCGCTTGTAATACCTAAGTTCTTTATACGTTCTTAGCGGATGCATAAACAAATCGCCCAAAATATCAAGTAGTAATAAACGATAACCGTTATACTGGTTTTTATTTTTACATATCAAATCCGCCTTTTTTTGGGGTATATTTGTTGAACTTATGTACAAATTAACACCATCATATTGTTGCTTTGATAATTCATACACTACTTTACAGATTCCTGTTGTATAGGTTCCACCTACGTCTTTGGGTAGCGGTCCAACCATTAAAACTCTTATCATACCATTAAATTTTTTTCACGTTTAAACAATATTCGAGCATACAGAATCCATGTAATTATATATATTGTTGACATATATTCAAGATAACAATAACCAAACAATCCATTAACTACAACTTTCGCAACTATGAAAAAATAAATAAGTTGCTTTAATGATATTGTTTCTTTGTTTGGTCGAAAAATTATTTTGTTTATCAATACAATATATAAAAACACAAATATCAACATAACAATCTTGCCAGACATTGACAAGATCATACCTAAAAAAGTGGAAAAGTTTGAGACTCCATAATGACAATAATTACTCACTATCTCACATTGCTCAAAATAGCTAGGTTGATTGAGAATCTTATTATATGTAAATGGAAAAAGTTCCACGAGGGAAAACGGAGCATTAATATCAAGATCATTAAAGAAATAACAATAATGAAAAAGACTTTGACCTGCATAATAAACGAAACCATCAAATGCATTTCCTCCCGATTGCTCACCAAAGCGGGAAAGTGTTACTCTATACAGATAAACTACCATAAGCATTATAACTGGTATTATAAGTATCATAAAACTTTTTAAGTCTTTAGCCTTTAATTGTTTTCTGAATATAACATATAACAAGCCAAATACTAAAAACCAGTTAATGAAGCTACTACGATCCATTGAATATAAAGCCAATACCAAAGGGGTTGTTGCGCCTAGCAATGTTATAATATTAAACCACAACTTCTTTTTAAACTTTATAATATTGACAAAAAAGAATAACAACATAATAACCCCGCTTCCACTCCATAATGATAGTCCCGCAAGTATTAATCGGGGGAATCCAGAATAGGATGACCAAACACTGGCTGCATCTCCTTGATAAAACTCACTTCTCATCGCAGCCAAATTTTGCGCATTCATCACCTCGCCGATTCTCATTAAAGATGCCAACAATATAATTACGAAAATGCAAAAATAGAAGTAAACTATAAAATTGTAAACTTTCTCATTTATCGAAGTGATGTGTTTAATTGAGTTCGACTTAAATGCATTGAAAGGCCTTATACATAGGAACAACAAAAGACAATAGGATAAGGGGGCAATAAAACCTATGGATTTCTTTGGGTAATCAAAATCCACATACAAATCCATAGAATCTAACAATACCCCAAAAAAAGCTCCAACCAAATAGATAAAAAGTATGTAAGTATAGACATCGAATCCCTGCTTCTTATACGCAGAGAGGAATGCTATCATGAAAAAAAACGCAGTAAAAACAAACATGAGTTAAAGTTCTATTTGTTTTTTTTGTTAGTTAATATTTTGTATGTAACTAAGGGCCATTTCCAAGAATTATATGGTAGAGAACCGCAGATTAACCCTAAAGGAAATGATACTATACCGATGTTCATATTTAGTAAAATAACCGTCACTACAATTGAAACAACACCAGAGGTTATAGATGCTCTAGTAAAGGGGATATTATTAGATGTTGATATTAGCGAACAGCAATTACCATGTGTTATCTCCATAAAATAAAAAAAAGTATAAAGCAGGATCACAGTTACAGAAGGCAGCATAACTTTAGAATGGATAATATTAATTAGAATATAGTCACCCAAAAGGACAAGGAAAAGAACAGAAGTAAAGAAAATTACATAACCTATCAATTGCGACTTTAAAAATAGTTTTGCAATATTACTTTTTGTATCTGTTATCCACATAGAACTAAGTTTTGGCATTACTGTCATTAGATAGACTCTTGAAAGTACCACTATTATACCAAAAATTTGCAAGATGAGGCCCAACTTTGCAACATCTTCAAGCGGCAAAAAAATACCTGATAAAATTACACCCGCCTGGGATAGTAATAATACACCAATATTTACGATTCCACTATTTCTTGCATTTTTCCATAAAATAGGAAACAAGTTCTCTGATTCTATCTTTCTATTATTCAATATTTTTTTTTCATTAGCAGATAGATACTTTATCTTACCAAGTATAACCATAGAGATTATATTTACAAGATTACCGACCACTAGTGCAAATAGCCCCCACCCGCTAATAACACCAAAATATAGAACTAATATATACAGTATTTTGGATATTATAATATTTAAATTATAATCATCTATTAAGCCTTTTCCTTTAAGAATGGATAGAATATATGTATAATAAAAGTTTATGCTTGTTGTTATGACAAAAAGAAACCAAGTACATACTTTTATCAAGTCAATCTCTTGTTGCACTGTATAATACAAATACAACGAACCAAAAGTAGAAGAAAGGACGAGGACACCTATAGCAACATATTTATAAATCCTTTTACTTGTAAAAATGAGTGATTTTAAAAGATAATAATCAATTTTTCCTTTATTGGTTGGAACATAGCCATCTTCTAATAATGTGGAAGCACCTGAATAAACATAAGCAACATTCCGCTGGATTGAACCTGAAAATCCAAAGTCTAAGAGCGAGACTATCGAAGATATCGACAAGAACAAATACCATAACCCTAAATCATCCGCGTCTAATTTATTTAGGATGACGGGAAGAACTATAAACCCAGCTCCGTATTGAAAAAACTGAGTAAGATAGCCTAATATTATTGTTCTTTTCTTTAGATTATAGTTTTCGCTAACCGCCATATTTTTCGATACAAGAAATAATACACTTTATATATTGGATAACCAAATGAAAAAATAACACTCCCATCTAACCAATCTGTCGTTTTCCTAATAATATCGAACGGTCCTAGTTTTTTTATAAGTACAGTTGTTTGGAATTGATTCTCAGTAGATGGAATGTTTTTCAAGGCTTTAAGATACTCCCGCGAAGGGTGTGTCATAAAATCTGAAAGATTCGAAAGTGCGACAAAGAAAATACTTCGATTGTCTAATTTCTTATACGACATCATTCTTTCTGCATAATCGATACATACCTTTATATTAATGTTAACTGTTTCTTTAACAATACTACTGGTTATTTCGTTTTTATCAAACACAGGCTCAAACAAACCATTTTCTTTTATAGTATAGCATGCCGTTCTACTATCTGTAGAAAGGGAGAAATAATGCTCTAATACAAAACAACTGGCTAATAATCCCTTAAAATTGGAATTATATACATTGTCTCCATAATAACCTGCAATATATTCATTTTTATACTGTGGAAGTATTCGATTGAAGGCTGCCTCTAAATAGAAAGCATAGACTTTATTATAACCATTTCTTTCCAGAATGCTATTGATACTCGCTTGGCAGCGTCTTGTTCCTCTTAAATCAACAATCGCACAATTGGAACTATTTCTGGCCATACCTTCTTGGACGAAATAATTCAAACACAATTTCTCTTGTCTTATTCTTTGGGTTTCTAAATGCTTCAAAAAATCATCGTTATTTACCAAACTGTCTAATATCCCTTTGTCAGATTGTTTTAAGAGACTGTCATCAAAAAATTTTTCAAAATCAACTTGGAAATATTCTGAAATGGATTGAAGATTACTATTATCATATAGTAAGGATTCAATTGTCTTATCATTAATTGTATCTAATGATGGTAAATACAATGACTTGCGCGATACGTAAATATAATGATTATGGACATTAGGGAACCTCTCCTTCATCGATTCAGCAATCCGGTATAATAAGTAGCCGTCACGGGCAAGATAAAACAGCTCTTTTATACCATTCTTCTCCGCTTCCTCCAACACATAATACACAAATGAAGTATATAATGGAGCTATTAAGTCGGCAGCAAATTTTATACGTATATCCAAAGATTCATTTTCAAGTACTATTGACCTACTAATACCAGCAGATATTATATTACTATTGTTATAAAGAGAATAATCTTTAGATAAGACTTCAGTCTGATAATATGAATATCCTGTTTTTATCCTATGAGCACAAATACCTAGAGATAAAGGGATCAAGTAATCATTTATTTTATTATCACCATAATGAGACCAGCAATAGTATGGTATATGTAATTCTTTGTGAATATATCTGAATAGATTTCGAGATGCCTTAGTCTTTCCTATACAGCCCGAAATAAAAACATAATCATGATTTTGATAGAATCCATATTTCTCTAATAAATCAATTATGAAAGCTGATGGAAGATACATATCAGAGATGAAAGCTATATTATTACCTTTCTCTCTTTCTTTATTTATTAGTTCTCTTGTCTTTGCAATTGGTTTTAAGAATTTCTTTTCCAGCTCTAACTCTTTTTGTAAAATAATGTCTTTCTCAACATTTGTAATTACTGAAAAATCACAATGCTTATAGATTTCATCTAGTGAAACATCTTCTTTGTCTGATTTTCTTTTAGCATTATTTTCACCTTCTATTCTTATATATCTAAAATCTGCAACATTAGATGAAGACGCATGTTCGCCTAAAACTTCAAGAGCAAGTTGCTCAAACAAAACAATAGGCGTTCCACACGTCCTACAAAGGCAGGTGTCAAATATATCAAACGAAACAAAACGTCTCATGATAAAATATCAATATCTCTTAATAAACTATATTAAACTTCTTTCTTAATACTTCTATTGAATAAATTTTATTCAACTCATCCATATATATATTGGGATAAGTTTTTATTTGTTTGATATTAACAACATCTTTATAAACATCAAAATCGATATCATTCAACAACATTTTTTTATAATTGACTCCTTTTATTTTATATACTAGATTTAGTAATGGTTTTGGTAATAGCTTTTTAATTTTAAGATATGAAAAGTATTTAATAGGAAGCTCTGATACCTCATTTACAGAATTCCTTCTTGTGTGTAAGCGAGACAAGAATGGATAGCTGCCAACTTCAGGATCAATCGCTTTAATTAGAGCCAGCGTCAACTTTCTTCCGTTTTTAACATCGAAAGCAATATTACTAACATAATGATTAAAATGCCACTCTGTATACATATTATAATAATATATATGTGCTTGACAACCAGAATTATATCTAAAATCTCCTGTTAGTTCGCCAAGTAGTATGCCTTCAAATTTTGACAGTTCTTGTTCTGATAGTGCTTTGCCTTTTTTATACCCTCTATCGTTAAATAAATCTTCCAGATAGTGAATGAAATGTTTTCTATTCTCATCTCCCATCAACTCGCCGCCGATTAAATGATTTAGAAGATTTTCCGTTCTGGTATCATTTAACCAATCAATACTAACTGGCGTATTTATACACTCTCCTAACGCACCTGAAAACTGCAATCTATTAATAATATTCCACCTGATATTGGGGTATTGAATGAAGAAATTTGCTCCAAAATCAAATTCACCAACATGTTTCTCAAAATCTTTCTCCAATTTAATATTTGTTTGTTGAAGTAACTTTTTGTTTAATCCTTGAGATATGATTTCTGCCATCTCTTGATCTGGCCCATATATGGGGTAACTAATAAAATCATAATTAAAACCACTAGATTTTAGATTTGCAGTTACCAGTCTGCTATCCAATCCACCTGTTAATTCAATGCTAATCTTCTCATCACCAATAGCTTTTAACACTTCTGTCTGCTCTTTAAATAAAGATTTGACATATTCAATTCCTTCATCTATATCATCAATTCTTCTAACAGTTGGGATGGCTCTTTGTAACCATTCAGGTTCAGCTCCGTCTTTAATATAAAGTATTTGTGATGAATTCACGTCCTCTATTCCTTCTATAAATGGAACTTCGCGTCCAAATCTAGCAGCAATAGTTGCACTAAGTCTAATTTTATCGAATCGAGGATTTGATAAAGAGGCTATGGTTGATGTTAATGACGACGACACGATTATACTATTTCCTTCTTGAGCATAATATAACCGCAAAGTACCAGTCATATCATTAAAAACATATGTTGCATTATTTTTATGAACAACAAAAGCCCAATGGCCATATATGGAATTCTCTTTTAGAATAATATCTAAATCTTCCCATATTGTTTTCAGCGCTTTGTCTCCAAAGTATTTCTTATAAAAGAATGTTCCTATACCTAAAATATAATCGTTCTCATCTCCCCCTAATTCCGAACTACTTAGAAACCCTTTATTGTGTGTCAGGATCTTACTAGCATGGACGAGACTTCCTTTATCATTTCTGTAGGTTTTCACAGTCTTGTGGCCTTGTGAAACAAACACATCTTCTATGATAGAAGTATTCAAACTTTTGTTATTTGAAAAAAGAAATGCACCCATATTTTCAAATTATTATTGTAAATGTTTAACTAATTCTTGCGCTTTTTGATATTCCTGCGGATTACCAATATCTATCCATGTCCCGTTAAGCGGAAAACGAATCACTTTCTTTCCTTCCGCAATTAACTTCTCAATCAGGTCAGTTGCATTAAAGAAGGTATCATCAGGAATCTCATCCAAAGCCCGTCTCTTTATCAAATAGATACCCGCATTTGCATAATAATTATACGTAGGCTTTTCTATCAAACCTTGTATCTCGCGACCTTCAAGATCAAAAATACCATATGGGACAGATACTGTATATGGAACTGCTGCTACACTCATTTCAGCATCGTGTTCTTTAAAATGCATATAGAAGTCCTCATAATTGATGTTTGTGAACAAATCACTATTCATTACCAACACTGTATCATTATAGAAATTCTGAACAAAGCGTATACTTCCAATTGTTCCCAAAAATTTGGGCTCTCGTACCGTTTGCACTTGGACTTCACCCCTAGGTTCGGAAAAATGCTCCTCCAACTGCTCGCCAAGGTAGTTAACCGTAACATTAATATGCTTTACTCCATTGGCAATCAGCCTATCAATATTGTGATCAATAATGGCTTTGCCACCTACCGGCAAAAGGGGTTTGGGAGTATTCTCTGTAAGAGGGCGTAACCGTTCTCCTTTCCCTCCAGCCATCAAAACGGCGTCAATGGGTAAGCGAGTACTATACTTCTCAAGATTGATAATGTCAATAATATGCTTATTCTCATCTAAAACGGGAACAAGCTTCATTTTCATTTCCTTCTGACGTTTAATCTCCTTAACGTCGTCAACTGCATGTGCATTCATATAATTGAAGTCACGATGCATGACTTTCTCCACCTTATCATTAACCGAGGCCCCTGCAATAAGAGCTCGACGGGAGTCTCCATCTGTCAAAGTGCCCACCATTCTATTATTATCATCAACCACAAAAAGGACTAATGGTTCGGGGGGCAAAGAGCAAATAGTCTTCAATGCATCTAATAATGTTATAGACTGGCTAATAAAATGATTTTTCATACTAATCTTTCTTTAATAATCAGTTCTGCAAATTTCCAGTCAATCATATTATCCAAATCAACAGAGTGTATATCATCCATTACATACTTTATCCTTTTAGAAAACTTTCCCAAAGGCATCTTCTTTAGACTAGCAGGATTGATAACATATATTGCCCCATTATACTCATACGCCTTAGGGACATCCTGTCTTCTTGTGTAAAGACCATCTCCTTTTGAAATATTTAGAAAGCCCTTGTCATTCTCTTCAAAACAGTTGTAATAAGGATTAGAAGAAGTCTCTTTTACCGAAACCACCATATCAATCTCTGGTTTGTATAATTCCAATGCCTCTTTTACATGTATACTCGTTCTAAATGGAGATGTATTTTGAAGCAACAGCACAACATCATAGTGCTTTCCCTGTTTCTCATAGAAAGCCAAAGCGTGTAGTAGTACCTCGTAAGTACCTGCAGTGTCTGTTGCCAATACTGCCGGGCGGACAAAGGGTACTTTAAGACCATATTTTTCTACCACGGAGATTATCTCTGCGTCATCGGTAGAAACACAGATGTCTTCATCGTCACAGATTGCACGGGCACAGTCAATGGTATAGTATATCAAAGGTTTCCCATTGAGTGGCTTAATATTCTTATGAGGAATACCCTTACTGCCACCGCGTGCTGGTATAATAGTTAATATTTTCATTGTATATCGTAAAAATGCTTCTGATTTAATTCTTTCAAAGGATAGGTACTGATAACATCAAAGATGCTCTTTGCCGTACCCTCCTTATCGTAAGGGTTCTGAGACTTAGACGCAATTTCTATAAATTCGGGGGAGAGTACACGAGCTAACCCTGCCAGGATTGACTCGCAATCAGTATCGCAATTCAAAACACTCTCTGCTGCCAAACGTCCCTTCTGACGGTCACCAATATTTAGTGTCGGTATACCGAAACTCGGAACCTCCACAAGACCGCTACTGCTATTGCCAACAACAGCCCCAACTTCTTTCATAACAGACAGGTAACGTAATACCCCTAGCGATTTATATGCAACAGACCGTTCTTGGTTCTTCGCCACAAAACCATTAATCGCTTCAACAATAGCCTGGCTACCTGTATCACTATTAGGCATTGTGAATATCACTCGTATATCAGGACGCTGGCAGAGAGCATTCATAAACTCTGTTATATCCTGTTCTACAGTATGGTTGCCTAAAGTAACAGGGTGATAGGTTACAAGAATTGTTTTCTTATCTATCTTAAACTTAATATCAGCTTCTATCTCCTCTTCGCTCATCAATGGGAGTTTCTTGATATTCTCCACACCAAGAGCACCAACATTAAAAACTCGGTCAGGCTGTTCCCCCAATTGGATAACTCTTCGTCTATAATCCTCCGCCTCAGTGAAGTGAAGCTGGCTCATTTTGGTTATACTATGACGGATGGCATCATCAAAAGCACCCTCAGAAATAGCGCCACCAGAGATGTGCGCAATAGGAATACGCATAATAAGGGCAGCTGTTGCCGCAGTCAACATCTCATATCGATCTCCTAGAATAAGAAGTAAATCTGGTTTTAACTCTTGATAAGCCTCAGCATAACCTTTCAGGCCTCGACTCATTTCCATTACAGTTGACAAACTGTCATTATTACTGTTCTCATCTATAATGGGCACTTTACGGTCTATCGTAAAACCATCGTTTTCTATTTCTTTATATGTGTTCCCATACTTTGAACTCAGGTGCATATTAGTAACTATCAGCTGCAACTGAGTCTCCTGCGAATCCTTTATCATTCGCATCAAGCGGCTAAGTAGTCCGTACTCCGCTCTAGTACCGGTAACAACACAAATCTTTCTCATAATTCAATTACTTCATCTTCAACGAAATCGCGTATGGCAGTCTTGCCAATCACCTCTTTCCATTTCATAGGAGAGATACCATTACCTGGACGCTTAACTGTAAGATTATCCTCTGTAAAGACTTCACCTTTTCTTATGTCTCTTGCTGCAATGATGCTCTTGCGGGCAATAGCAATATTTTTTCGTTCACTCTCACTTACATGCTTAGTTCCGTCGCCAAGAGCCTGCTCAATATTCCTAATAGAGTCCACCATGGCTTTCAGTTCTTGAGGTTCCAAAGATGCTTTATGATCAGGACCCTCCATGTTCTTATCAAGCGTGAAGTGCTTCTCAATAATCTGAGCTCCCATTGCAACGGCAGCGATGGGCACCTCGATACCCTTAGTATGGTCGCTATAACCTACAGTAACTCCAAATTCACGGGCAAGGTCATTCATTGCGCGAAGATTCACATCCCTCATGGGAGTAGGATATTCCGTATTACAATGAAGCAGGGAAATCTTGTCCATAGAAAGACCATTATCGCATAGCACCTGCAAAGCCTCTCTAATTTCATGAATCTCGCACATTCCTGTTGACATAACTACAGGAGTCTTTGTTTTGGCAATCTTGACAAGGTATGGATAATTGGTAATCTCTCCCGAAGGAATCTTCCAAAAATCCATTTTTAATGTATCCAAAACATCGATGGAATCGAGATCAAACGGGGTGGATATGAATCTAATTCCTATTTCCTCGCAATACTGTTTCAAAGGTGCATAATCTGAAAGTTTCAAATGGATACGACGGCACATATCAAGCTGACTCTCTACTTTTCCAGTATTCACCTTCTGATAGTCTGCCATCTCCGCAAATTTCGAGATAACCTTCTCTGGAACTGCGGTTTGGAACTTGACATAATCAGCGCCTGCTTCTTTCGCCTTCAAAGCCATTTGCTTGGCAAGCTCATAATTGCCGTTATGATTAACTCCTGCCTCTGCTATAATAATTACATGCTTATTCATTTCTTGAGCAGTTTTTGTTCAATTTCTTTCCAGTTATTATTGCAGGTAATCGCACGATCATCAATCCACACGTCACCAATGGGTTTACCCATAAACAACTGGTGGTATTTCACACCATGACGCTTCAGCCAATCTACCGTCATCTCATATTCCACCCAGGTTCTGGCAGAATAAATGATTATAGTGTTACCTGCATCATAGAGTTTATTAACCGTTTCTACAGCATCTGGCCAAGGCTCTGCGAGACAGCGGCTGAATTGACGCATTTCGTGGCAAATAGTGCCATCTAAATCAATGATTATCTGCATAGAATATAACTTCTTTAAAATATCGTGTCATTAATGTTCTGTCTTTCCAACTATCACAAGGATCTAGTTCTTCTCCAAGGTAATTACGCAGAATAAACTCTGTTATATCTGCACCTGCCTCTATACTTGTAATAACACCACCTCCTAATCTTGGATTTATCTCCATGATGTAAGTGGCACCTGTCTTCTTATCACGTAAAAACTGAATGGTTACTGGCCCTTTGAAATCTCCAGACTTAAGCACCTGTTCTGAAATATCTATCAAGTTTTTGTCCCGTCTTGTCTCGGAGTTCATTACCTCTCCACCTGCGGTTTGTATTCTCAAACGAGGTACTATAGAAATAATCTTGCCAGAAGTAGTTACATAGCAGTCAACAGTATACTCTTCCCTATCTGCAATATACTGCTGAATCACATAATCATCTTTGTTTTGTAACTTATCCCATTGTTCCGCATTGTCTATTATAAGTATTCCTTTCGAAGCAGAGCCTCTTCGAGGCTTTACTATCACTGGGAAACTGAGTTTATCATCCAGAGAGTAACTTGGTGGAATTGGCAATCCTTTTTCGACAAACCATCGTTCCGAAAGTACTTTATCGAACATAATATGACAAATCTCTTTACCACAAGTAGGAACGAACAATGAAGAATTTCCTGCCTTTAGCATTTCTGCTATCTCAATGGCGGGATCAACAAATGGCAGTACGATAGAAATGTCATTCTTGTTAATCTGATTGTGGAGGTCGGGAAACAAGTCTACATCACTCCACTTCTTTCCCTTAAGAATTGTTCCGACAGAAGCCAACGGCACTCTTTCGTCCAACTCGTATGAGAAAATCGTAACGTCCAAATTTAGTTTTTTCCCAGCCTTTATCAAATGCTCCGCTAATGAAACTCTCTTGGCTCCTCCAAGGAATAAAACATTTATTTTCTTCATTCCAAATATTATAATCGTACAGAACTAGGAATATTTACCACTCTATCTGCAAAGTATATGGTATTCTTTAGACCATCATTATCACACTTTTCAAACATGGGGAGTCGATTCATCAATTCCCAAATAGGTCTGGTCATAACACCATTATCGTTGGTTTCCTGCAAGAAATCCAACTGTTTTTCGTGATCAGGTAGGATTACCACATTGAGCCAATAGTTGGAGAAACAATTCTTGGGTTCAGTAAAGAATTCGATACCTTCCACATTCTTGAAATACTCTGTGTATTCAGCAGCGACCTGACGTTTGCTGGCAATATACTTATCCAGATTCTCCAACTGTGCACAACCAAGAGCAGCATTGATGTTGGGCATACGGTAGTTGAATCCAATATGGTCGTGACGGAATTCCCAACGGTGAGGAATCTTTGCCTGGGTAGTGATATGCTTAGCGAATGCGCCCAACTCTTCATCATTAAAGAGCATCATACCACCACCACCGGTAGTGATAGTCTTGTTGCCGTTGAAACTGATAGCACCAATCTTACCAAAGGTTCCGGTATGCTTACCCTTATAGAGAGAACCAATACTTTCAGCAGCATCCTCCACCAATTCAATGTGCCACTCCTTACAGATAGCTGCAATCTCCTCAATGCGAACTGGATGACCAAAGGTATGCATAGGTACGCAAGCCTTGATCCTGCGACCAGTATTCTTATTGTAACAAGCCAACTCATCTTCATGAAAGCCAAAGTCGTGGCTCTTGTCCAGTTCATTGAGGCGAGTATTCTTGCGCACTTCTGCATTCTTCTGGAGCCACTCCTTCAGAGCATCAGGAGAAAGTCCCATCGTTGAACGGTCAACATCAAGGAATACTGGATAAGCCCCAATATAGCTCAATGCATTTTCAGTAGCAATGAAGGTCAAAGCCTGTGTCAACACCTCATCATCACGCTTTACTCCTACAAGCAGCAATGCCATGTGAAGGGCATTAGTTCCACTTACACACACCACAGCACGCTTTGCGCCTGTGTATGCGGCCATGTCATTCTCAAAACGGTCAACGAACTTACCTACAGAGCTAACAAATGTGGTGTCTATACACTCGTTCAAATATTTCTTTTCGTTGCCCACAAAAACGGGGGCAGCCAGAGGGGTAAACTCTTGGTTACCATATACAGACTTAATAAAGTCTATTGTCTTTTTATAATCAGCCATGATTGCAATAATAGTTTAATCTCAATTACATTTTCTGATCCAAATTCTTTCCCTTCACACATACTGCCGCAATTCTTATCTTTGCGTCACTACATG
>AUXO014684051.1_pt1 | contig 16358 bp, 10 predicted proteins | sample 768731 | NCBI WGS metagenome assembly AUXO01 (sample SAMN02715735, study PRJNA202380) | gut metagenome | biome: sheep rumen | host: Ovis aries | place: New Zealand: Palmerston North
ACTGATATTTTTTGCCATTGATTACTCCCTCTAGTCTTTTCTGTTGCTTTGCGGAACCTGACCTGAAACCACTCCACGAGCCTCATCAAGATATTTAAGCCATGGCTGATACCCTGAGTAGTCCACGTTATCCTCAAGTAAATCAGTAAGATAGCCTAAACTTCTGCCAACAGGTGCGGCAACAGGTAAACCTAAACCAATGCCAATAAAGGTGCTGATGTTCTTCACATCTTTACCTGCAATATCTTTACCCATAGCAAGGTTGCCAAGACTTCTTGAACCCGCTGTAATCGTGGTAACGGTTGGATTGTTGAACATTGAGTTGCCGTAGTAATACTTACCCTCTGCCATTTCCAACGGAGCCTGTAACAACTTGCCTGCAAACGGTAAAGAGGAGATGTAGAACTTAGGAACAGAGAAAGCAAGAGATAAGAAGAAGTCGTCTCGATCATCTTCATCACCTGACACCGCACTTGCGGCTGTACCGTTGAAAGACTGGTTGATAAGTTCAGCGATAAGTGCTGGCATAATCACACAGCAAGCCTGATTAAAGGCAATCGACTTCATAAACGAAAGGTTAGAAGGTGATGTTTCTCTTGCAATTGCACTTTCAACACCTGACAGCCTTAACTGATTGAAGAAATAACCTTGGAACTGAATGAACATCTTTACCCAAGGGTTTGATTTTTCAATTGCAGAAGTATCAGACACATCAAAGGACATCTGCGTTTCAACAACGCTGTTATCTGCATACCTGACAGCATCACGCTCAAGTTGTTCCTGAGTAATACCCTTATCGTTCTTGTGCATCTTGATGTACTTAGCCTCTGCCGCTTGCCAAACAACCAAGTCCATCTGGTTCTGCATTACTTTCTGTAAACAGTAGGCGTTGCGGTTCATAAAGTCTCTGACCTTGGCATATCCGACCTTGGTTTTCTGCCAAGAGTTATCAAACATTGAGGGGTCAAGAGTAACAGTAGACATAATCTCATTGATACCGTTGTTCATTTCTTTGTAACGAACCTGCATCAATTGAGACTTGTTAAAGATGTACTCTTTCATATCTCCATGACGTCTGAACAAATCAATCGCACCAACCATCAGATCAGAGAAGTCACATCTTGTCAGAGCGGTAGCAAAGTTTGAAATCTGCTGCACAGTGTTATTTACATTGAGCATCATCAAAGCCTGTCCGACTCGTGCCGTTGCGCTATTAAGAACAGCCCCGATAGTTGACCACTTGGTAGTTATTTCCGTTGTTCTCATTGAGGCAACAGAAGTAAGCCAAGGCAAGATAACATCTTGATATATCGCAGGGTGTGCCTCTTCCAACTGTTCCTTAATAGTCTTGGTCTGACCATCAGGGATACCGTTAAGCACTCTCATCACACCGTTAATAGCAGGTTGTAAGTAGGTGTAAAGCAAGACCTTGCGAGACTGAGAGATAATCCTCATTGGATCAATATCAACAGGATACTTTGCCCCTGTACGAGCCTTCAAGAATCCATTAGGTGTAGTAGGTCTTAAAGACTGCATACCTTTCTGGATAGAATCAAAGGCGGTGTCTGCCCTCATCTCAGGTTCGATGTTCTTCATGTCAGGATTACGGAGCAGAGGACAGTAACCACCATCAGACTCCCACTTACCATCAGGCAAAGTTAATGAAACCTTATGAGTCTTAACCTCTTTGTAGCCATAGCCTTGTGTAGCCATAGCAGTCTCTTGAAGGTCAAGCCCGATGCGTTTCATCTCTTTCCAGATAGCATCGACACAATCAAGAACACCACGAGTAATAAGTTTATCTTTTATTGCTCTCTGGATAAATTCATCGAACTGTTTGTTTTTCCAAGCAATTTGTTGCTCATAAAGTCGGGCATTGTAAGTGTTAATCTCTTTGCGTTCCTGCTCAGTTCTTGCCGAACGTGGATCTCTATATTCACCTAACGCCTTGTTATCTCCGATGTATCCATCAACAAGTTTTGCTTTGTTCTCTGGATTGCCGATGTGTAAAAGCAGACCAACCATCTGTAAAGTTGTTCTGCCCTTGTAGTCTCCAGTTCCTAAAACAAATTCGTGACCTTCTGCATCTTTTAATCCTGTGTGATAAACATCACCTCTGATTCTGCCTATCTTTTTCAAAGCGTTCTGATAGTTCACGGCAGATTCATTATAGGCAAGTTTGAAAGCGGATACTGCCTTGCGTACTGGTTCGTAAATGTAAGTAAACAGTGCACCAAGATGTGACCTGTCTATCTTCTGCATTTCCTGAGCAACACCTTGCGACATATTGCGGAAACGGACAACAAGGTTTCTGAACTTACCTCTCAATCCTGTTACGTCATTGAAAGCAACGGTGCCGTCTTTGTTTAAGGTCTTGTTTGTGTTGCCAAGATACTTGCGATTGTTCTCTAAACTCTTTCCTGCCGCATTAACCGCACTCTGAGTTTCAATCTTTCTGCCGTCAATGGTAATAGTCTTATAGGCTGATGCCTGTTTACGAGTCTTATCAAGAGTCTCCAAAGCCTCTTGTAATTCTTCTGTAGTACAGGAACGATAGTCTTTAAAGATAGGTGAGTTGTAAACAGCCTCAATAGAATCTGCAACCTGTGGAAAAGTTCCTGCCACTGGCTGACCGTTCTCATCAAGATGATTGGTGTACTGCTCAAGATACTTATCCATGCCATCAAAAGAGACAGGATTCTTGGTCAGACCTAACTTGAACAGACCATATCTCATCAGGTTAATGATGTTGACTTCATAACGTGGAGCAAGTTTCTTATCGGTAGTCTTGGCAACTTTCACAAGATGATCAATTTGTTTCTCCATCTTGTTGCGCAGTCTGTAAGCAGTCTCAGCCTTAACAATGTTGTATCTTTCAGTGCGTAACTGTCTTGCCGCCTCTGCTACATCGCCATTCTTGATAGCCTGTTTCGCTTTCTTTGAGGCAATAGCCGCACGTTTAACAAACGTCATCGGCTGTAAACCATTGTAATCAGTCTGCAAGGTATCAATCTTGGCAACAGTATCAAGCAGTTTGACGTCTGTTTCAGTCTTGTTGATGCCATCGACCTTGTTCATAAAGATGGTGTTCAACTTCTTACGGATACCCATGCCATAAGACCTGAACTGTTTATCTTCACGTACAAGATTGTTATCTATCTTGCCCTTGCGTTCCTTAATCATCTCAGCGATAACATCTTTCTTTGCCTTTTCCTGTGGTGATAAGGACTGGCTGAGGATAGTGGCGACAGTATGACCGTTGTTTGATGAACCGTTACCATTGTCTATACGAGTCTGACCAAGTTGGTCAACAGTATAGAGACCGTCTTTTTTAATGTATCCTTTGCGCTCTAAGTTACGGAAAGTAACAGGGGACAGATTTGCTTTGGCATCAGCACGGTTAATGCCGTTAATCTGAATGTCACGCATGATGCCCCACTTTGCCTTTGGGTCGTTAATCAGTTCAGTGACATGTCTTGCATAACGTGCGGCAAACTCTTCTTTTAATGCCTTAGCGTTCTCAACAAACCTCTTGATAGCAGACCATCTTCTGTCAAGACCTTTGCCCATCTCCTTTTCTTTCTTGCGATAACGTTGCGCAAGTTTATCAAGCATCTTGTCTGAGACAGAGATTAAGAAGTTGGTATCATCTGCGATTAAAGATGAGGTCTGTTCTTCTGCATTAACACGGATTTCATTGTCAAGTTTGTCAATCTCTGCTTTGGTTTCAGGGTCAAAGTTCAGGTTTGGATCTGCTTTGATGTCAATCAATCCTTCATACTGATGAGTCACCAAGTCTGCGGCAACCTGATTATCAAACAGCATCGAGACAATATCTCTGAAGTTCTGATCTATCTGGGCATTGTCAGAACCAAAACGCTGTCTGTAAACGTTACGAACGTTCTCAGCGTATACCTCTTTGTTTCCGTCTTTGCCCTTAGCCTGAGCCTTCATACCCTCCACTTGGTCTCTTGAAGTGTACAGAGTGTAGTTGCGAAAATTCTGTAACCAGTTCTTGAAGTCACCAAAGATTGACTGTAGATGTGGGTCTGTTCTGCCTGAGAGAACGTACTCCATAAAACCATAAACAAAGTTCTCTTCAAACTGCTGAGTCTGCTTGTTCTCCATGTTGTCAAGGTCAATATCTTTAACACCTGACCAATCGGCTAAACCTTGCAAGGCGTTTCTGATTTTCTGCGTACCAAGAGACTTATCTTTGCTTGCACCAATCTTCATCAGGGCGTGTAAGAACCAATGACTTGATTCATGGAACAAGGTCGCACTGTCTGTGTTGCGGTCAAGAGTAATAGTCCTTGTCTTAGGGTCATACTTACCGATGATGTTTGGATTCTCACCTTCTGCATAAGTCCCGTCAGGGGAATACACCTGCTGTTTGATGTTGAATGACGGTTTAACAAGGTTATACAGGTCATTGATTTTCATGCCTGTAAGTTGGTGAAGAGAGACAACGAACACTGACATAATGTTTGCTATCTCTGATGCTTGAGTGTTGATGCCGTCAACCTCTTTGGCATCAGTAACAGCCTTGCTTATTTCCTGATAGATGTCAGCACGTATCTCATTACGTGTCTTTTCAAGAGCCTCAGCCTCAGTCTTGTTGGTTTCGATCTGCGCTCTCATCTTAGCAATCTGTTCAGGTGTGAACTGTGCCTGTAAAGACTGCAAGGACTCACCATTGATAGCAGTAGCAGGAGTAATAACGCTCTGCACATCATCGCCTAAAGAGATGAACTCACCACGACTCATTGATAAAGGAGTGCCTGTAGCGATAGCATTTTCAACTCTTTCAGGAGTAAAAGTAGAATGGATTTGAGTCAGGTCTAATCCTTTTTCTTCTGCCTTCTGTTTTAAAACCTGAGCATCAAAGGTAACGTTGGAGTCGCCTTCATTAGCCTGTAAGATGGTGTTGTAAACACTGGCATTATGTTCCTTGTCACCTTCCTGTGTTGCAGCAGTATCAGCCATACGCTGTGAGGTCAACGTCTGTAAATTCTTGCCACTATTGAGTTGATGCAAAAGACTGCCCATGCCACGCACGCTATTAGGTAGCCCAAGAATAACAGACATAGGAGCAAGACTGCTTGTAAAGTCCTCTTTGAAAGCCTCAGCAGTACCTTCAAGTAATGGATCGCCCGTCTCTGCATTTTGTGTAGCCTTCTGTATTGCACCTTCTAAACCTTCTGATGCTGATTCAGCAACGGTACCAAGACCTGTCCTTGCCACCGCACCTAATACAGGTCTGTTTTCAAGTGCGGCAAGTGGAGCGGTAAGAGCCTGTGCTTTAGCCTGCAACTTACCTGCAAGTTGTGTTGCCTTTTCTGCATTAACAAGTTTGGCGGTTGGTTTTAACAGATTACCGAAAGCAAACTTGCCAACACCATACAAACCAATAGTGCCAGCGATAGTAGATAAAGACGTGCCCAGAGTAACATCAGAGAACAACTTTTGAATTTCGTTTTCATCATGTAAGTACGCATCTTTCTCAGCCTCGGACATTCCCTCTGTTTTCTTGCTCAGGATTTCAAGAACGTTCTGCGCTGATTCCATCTGATAGGTATCAATGCCGCTTGTAACAAGCATTGTGGTGCCTAAACCTTTGGTGAACATCATCGGATTTCTTGTGATTGCCGCACCAAGAGCAGACAGGGTAAGACCTGCCGCTGTTATGTAAGGGTGGTTAGCAAAGGAGTTAATCCACTGTGAGACAATGCCAACGGTATCAGCAATAACACCATCATCAGGGCGACTGTTTTCCATGCTTGCCCTGTAAATATCTTCAGAGAAAGTCTTTACATCATGGTCAGAAAAGAAGTTTAAGAAGGCATCAAACTGAGCAGTAGAACCTCTGTAATATCTTGCAATGTCAGACCAAAAACCACGCTCACCGTTTAACTTTTCCTGAATGTCACGAGCAGTAGCGAACCTTTCGATCTGTTCTGGTGTTGCATACTGCGTAAAAGCAATATCACCTAATATCTTGGTATCAAGAACGTGACCTGAGAAGGCATCGTTATAAGCGTCATTGACAGTCTTAAAAGTCATCGCTTGCATAGCGGCTGGTGAATTAACGAAACCTTCACCAAAAGTCTTAACAAGTTGTGCCTGTTCTTCCCAAAACTTGGGGTCTTTCTGAGCCATGTAGTTAGCAATAGACAGAGTGTCCTTTGCTTTCTGCTGTTCGTTCTGTTTGGTCAGAATATCATTTAACTGTGAACCTGTTTCATCGCCCATGATAGGCGGTATAGGTTGAGTAGCCTTGTTTCGCAAGTCATCGTAAGACTGCCCTTGCGAAAAGAATACAGGCTTATCAAACGGTCTTTCATAAGTGTTTCTCTGAGTAGGAAAAACTAAATCCCTTCCTGCCTCATAGTTAAGAACAGCCTGACGTTGTTCAGTAGTAAGACCTTCATCTCTTGCCTGTTCAAAATTTCTTACAGCCTGTAACTGTGCTTGTGCTTTTTCAACGTTATCTGACATGCTGACTATCTCACAAATCTTTTCTTATATTCTTCTTCAACAAGGCTTGAATCTTTTTGCATCTTTGCTTGTCTTGCTTTCTGCGTTTCAACGTTATCTTTGTGACGGTTCTCCAAAGCGGCTTTGTAATTTTCAAGATCTTGTGCAGTAACAGTTTTGTTGTTCAGCCCCATATTTCCCCATATGCCCCTCGCCTCTTCTACTGGAAGATCGTAATAGTCAGCGTAGGTTTCAAAGGTCTGAAGTTCCTGTTGCTCTCTAGCCTCAGCCTCTTCTTTTAACCTTTCTACTTTGGCAAAGTTGCGCTGTGCATAACCAAATGGATCGTTTCCACCGTTACGTGCCGCCTCATCAACAAAATCCAAATAGAGTTGATTAGCGTAAACATCGGTTCCCTTCGATGACTCTTTGCGTATGTCCTCATAAGTCTTGCCAAAGAGTTGAGTTGCGATAGCGTTTTTAAGAGGCATGTCTTTGGACTGTAACTGCTTGGTATCTTCATAAACCTTACGAAAATGGTCAACAACCTTCTCAGCCTCAGCGTAACTCATACCCATCTGACCATAAGGCTGAACAGTTAATTTGCCGTCAACTTCCTGAACAACCGCACCTGCCATTAGCATTGAAGTGGCAAGACTATAGTCTCTCCCCTGTTCTTCAATAAAGCGGAAGAATGGATCAGACTGTAAACTCTCCGCCCCCTGTGCCATGTAATCTTTCATTCTTGTCTGATTGCTTGCGCCGTTGTTGTAAAGGTGCGGCACTAGAAAATCAATCGCTTTCTGAGTGTCATAATTCACGCTTGCCAAGAGTCCGTCTTTTAATTCAGGATACTTATCAAGAGCAGACAAAGGATTGGTGTAGAATTGAGAGGCATCGGTCGCACTGGCGATTTCCTGCTTTGCCGCCTTTACTGCCTCGTTTTGTATGAGATAACTTTCTTTGTTAAGGTTGATTAGGTCACGTTGCATTCTGTCAACTGCCACGACTGCATCTCTATGGACTGCCTCTTTTAATTCAGGAGTAAGAGCCGCCCCATCAGCCAAAGCACTGGCAAGTTTTTCATTTTCAAGGCGTTCAATGCGTTCATTCATTGCAACAGCAGACATAGGTTTAAACATATCTTCTGCCCGTTTTCTTGCACGTTCTTCGTTGAAGTATGCTTTCTGCGCCTCTGCTGCTGCACGGTTTGCTTGAACCATCTCATAATGTTCTTTTTCATTACGTAAACGAAGGTTCAACTTGCCCCAAGTATCAAAGGACATACGCTCTTTATAGGCGTTAAGCATACTCTGAGCCTGCCCCCACTGACGCTGACCAATCATCTGAGTAACAGCAGAGTCATAAACACCATCGTTATATTTCAACAGTAGATCGTTATACTGTTCAGAACCGATGGTGATGCCATGAGACTTGGCTAATTGATTGACTCCCTGCTCAACCATCTGATTCATCTTGGCATCGAACTCAGGAGTACCTATCGCCCTTCCTGCCTCTTGTGCAAGTTGATTAGCGGTGGATTCTGATTCCTTCTGATTCCATTTAACCTTTGCCTCAAGTTCTGTACGTGCAACAGTAGCAACAGACTTGTCATAAATCTCCTGCATACGAGCAGATGCCAAGTCCTGCGCATCACCATAGCCATCAAGTTTTTTTAAGACTTCATTTCCGTAGTCAACAAAGTTACTGCTCTTCTGTAACTGTGTTGCAAATTCGACCTGTTCCTGCCCTGATAAAGTTGCAAGTTTGTCAAGGTCAGCCTGTATCCTCTTGTTGTATTCGGTAACAGCCTGATTAGCCATCGCCTTGTTACCTGCCATGTTTGCTTTGACAGCGTACTCATAAGCGGCATCAAGAATAGGATTGTTGGCAAAGGCGTTTGACTGATTCATGTTCTGAATGTTCGGAGCATAAATGTGCGGTGCCACGATTTCAGGTGCTCTCATCGGAGCCTCACTGAATTGTGGTGTTACAGAAGGAACAAGTAAGTCTGCCATAAGAAACCTTTAATAAGTGAATACAGAACCAGAACCGATAGCATTGGCATCAAGATAATTCGAGCGGTAATTCAGGAACAGACTGCCTGCTGTGCCAAGAATTGATCCAAGCATACCCATCGTTGAACCTGAACTTGATGCAGAAGAATAGATGTCTTTCAACTGATTCTGTAAATTTGCCTGAATATCAGATACTTGTGCGTTGGTCTGATAAGCAAGAGACTGTATGTTATAGTTCATTTCCTGCTGTCTTGCCTGATTAGCAGATGATGAAGTGGTCTGCTGAATAGCATCTTGATTCATCTTGGCAACCTGTCTGCCTGTCAGTTCAAGTTCAGCGGTTGAACCATCGTTAAGTTTGACGCCACGATTTGCCGCCCTTGCTCTTGTTGCACTAATCTGCTGTGCATCAGAAAGTCCCTGTTGCATCGCCTTATACTCGCCCTGCTTGTAAGCGTTATACATGGCGTTACGTGCAGACTTGGCGTTCATCTGAGCAATTGCCGCCTGAGTACGATAGTTGTTTGCCTGAATAGCGTAATTGGTTGCTCTGGCAGACAAGTCGGCAGTCTGAGTTTTTGCTCCTGCGTAAGACTGAACACCTGCGGTCAGAGCCTTTAAGGCGATTAAACCATAGATGCCGTACTGTCCGAAGAAACTTGGTTCAGCGATTTTGGTTTGTGGTACACCTGCGACTTTAACAGGAGTACCAGCGGTAGCGGTGATAGCCATTACTTGCCCCCTTCAACAACAATGTTGTGAATAACTGATGCGATTTCTAACGGTAGTGCATCGTCATGTTTAACAAGAATCTGTGCCGAAACAGACAAGTCACCGTCAAGAGAAACCTTAACAACTCGGCTCTCTTCGTCTTGTTGTTCAGCGTAAATGTCATTGAGGTTACAGTCATAAAGAGTGCCGCTGTTTGGATAAGCACCTGCTTTAATGTTGCCTGAACCTTTGATTCTGAAGAATGTCTCTGAGATGTTTTTAATTCTGCCCTGCAAGTCTGCCTCTGCTTGGAACATTACAGGAACAGTCACAAGGTTGTACTCAATCGGGATACCTACAGCGATGTTGCGCCCTGCGGTATCAAGAGTTATCTGACCATTAACAACAACCTTGTTGCTCTGCTGTTTACCGTCAACATAGACTGCAACTGTTTCGCCTTCTAGGTGACCAAGACCTGAAACAACGGTCATGGCTGAAGTAAAGGTTGTATCAAGATAGCAGTCAAGATAGCGATAATCATCATCAGACTTTGGCACTTGAATGTTAGCCATGCGCTGAATCATTCTTGTGCCGTTGTGATTGGTGATGACGTAAAGATGATCTTCTTCACCTTCTGAGACAGTACAGACAGACTCAACATCGCCATAAAGTTTGTGATGATGCCAAGCAAGAATCTGTTGGTCGGGATAATAAGTACAGCCTAACAGATTCCCTGATGTAGATGCAACCCAAAGCACCTGCACTGGGGATTTAGCATAAGCCAAATCTTTTACTTCATAGCCATCAAACAGATGAGGCGCACGGATACAGATGTCAGATGTTGCATAGCCTGATACAGTGTAGTCGTAACCAAGACCTCTGACATGTCCGCCACGACTTGCCGCATACAGAACAGTAGCGTTGGCGACTACAGGCTGTACGTCACTTGCGCCAACATAAGACTGTGCTCTTACAGCGATTGATGAAGGAGCAAGCATATCGGAGTTTTGAGTAAAGACTCTCATCTCAGATGAGCCTGTAAACAGAATCAGAGAATCCAAGCCAACAGCATGTTTAATGATGTCAGCATCAGCAGTAACAGCGGTAATGTCAATGCGGTCATCGGACAAGACGGGAACGTGATACATCATCAGGTTTTGTTGTCCTGCATTGGTGAACCAAACCTTCAACGGGTGTGCGTTTGTACCTGCAAATACACGTCTTTGGTCAAACTGAGCGGTAGTTCTTGGATAATTCCATTCTGATTCTGAACTTACCGTTGCGCTTATTGATCCACCAAGACCTGTATCAGAAGTAATGCTAACAACAGGTGAGGTATAACCACTGCCGCCTGACGTCAGACTGACAGCAGTAATAATACCGTCAGTAGCATAAGCAACACCTTCAGCACCACTACCGCCTGTCAAGGTTAAAGGTAAGACGGTTGTTTCTCCTGCTTGCTCAGGGAATAATTCAAACAACTGGGCATAAGTGGTAAGACCGTTTACTGCTGCTGGCTCTACAGAGTAATCTGTTTCTGTTGCGGTGTATCCTGCTAAACGGTAAAAGCCTGATTCTGTCTGAAAGTTGGTGTAGATATATCTTGCAATTTCATCACCGTTAATCAGGGCAAGAATATCTGCATCGGTGATAGTACCAAAAGAGAACGGACAATATAGTTTGCCTGTATCTGAGTCTACCTTGCCACTATCTGACTTGGCGTAAATTATCAGATGAGCATTGTCTAAAGTATCTTCGTGAAACTCTGAGGTATCAAAGGATAAGGACTCAACGACACCATCTACGACAGTCATTGGCGGTTTGTAAATCTCTTTGCCGTTGACTGTTCCAAGTAACTCAGCATCAAACTCGGTGCTTGTTTTTAATTCTGAACCATTGTACAGCCCGACCACGTATTTGACGTTGTTTCCGCAAGGCAAGTCTCCCTGAATGATGAACGGTAACGCATTGAGTTTAGTGTTGTTCGGAGTGTGAACAATGGTATTGAACACATTGAACACGCCATATCCTCTACCCTGAGATGAAATTGAGAGAGAAGATATAGCACTCGCCGAACCCGAAAACGGTGTGTCATAGCGTGGCGGTGTTGTGGTCGTGTCAGGATTTGCACCAGTATCTTCAAACATCAAACCGCTGTTTGAATCAATCTGTGCAAGAAAACCAAACACACCTGAGACAGAACGATACAAGCGGTAATACTTTGCGCCAGATACCGCAGAGAAATAGATGCGCATTGATGCGCCTGTGATGTAGTAATTACCTGTTCTTGTAAACGTGTTTGATGCAAAGGACTCAACACCATCTTCATCAATAGCAGTAACTTTATAACGACAAGTTATCTTGTCTCTGTCTGCCTGCTCTGCCTCTGACATGTTCGATGGATAGACAGCCACAACATTGGTAATGGTAGGCGCACCGATACTTGGTGAGGTTGCAACATTGACGATTCTCCAATCCGTTGCACCGTAACGCCTTAATTCTTTTGGTGGGTAACGGTTACAGCACAGAGTCATTATGTCTGCGTTCTGGGCGTAGTCAATAGAGAACAAATCCTCAGCAGAATAAGGAGTTGCCAAAGTGTATCTTGTGCCGTCTCGATTCAGGACAAAGGCACCTTCTTTTAACACCTGCATGGTGTACTGACCGAACACCAAAACTAAGGTCTGAGTGGAACTGAAACGGAAAGGAATTAACCGATGAGGATAGGTTGAATCGGTAGAACCAACATAACGGAAACCTGCTCTTGCTCTGATGGCACCTTGTGGTAAAACAATGAAGTTCTCAAGAATACGTGCGCCTGACTGATAAGATGAGTCGTCAGTACGTGCAAGAAGTTGCGGAGCAATTTCACCGCCTGTAAATGAACGTTGAAGGACTCTGTTGGTCATTTGAACAAGTCACCTCTGCGAGAGCGGACAATGCGGTTGGATACAGGCTTGATTGATTCTGCGCCCTGCTGTGCGTCAAGTCCTGCCGAATAGGTCAAATAAGAGATGCCTGTCTGCTGTAACTGCATCGCAATCTTTACACCTGTTTCACCTTTGACAAGAGAAGATGCAAAACGTGAGGCAAGTAAAAACTCAAAAGCCTCAACAAAGGTAGGCGGCATTAAGGCAGTGTCAGAGATTAAACACTGATACTGCATATAGAACGGAGCCTGATTATCTGTTACAAGCACTCTAGCATCGTCATAGTTGCGCAAGGAAAAGCGAATATGATTTTCCGCATTAACTGTCTCAGAAAAAGAGTTAGCCCCATCAGGGAGCAAATACAGCACTCTTAGAACATCATCAGGAATAGAGTAGGTATATTTCCATGGTAACGATGCAACATCAGGTAAGAGATAATCATCAGTGATGTACTCATCTTTGCGGCAGAAAGACCAATCAAATTTTTCAAGACAACGTGCAAGAACTTGGTCATACAGGCGTCTTGATAAATCAGCCTCTTTGGTGTTGGCTGAAAGGTCTGTGATGTGATTACCCTGACCAATCAGGTCTAAGGCATTGTTACAGATGTCAATCTGAGAAATAGCCATGTTAAGTCCTCATCGTGTTTTGAGTTGCCCTCTTGCTTTCGGAATGAAGAAACCAAGAAACCCAAACAAAAGGACAACTCAAAACAGGCGGTATATTTCAACCGCCCGAAGGTCAACTAAGCAGTACGCTTGTCACCATTAGCGTAGTCGTAACCTGCATCAAACTCACCGTCAAGAACGATGAAGGCGTCAATACTGTCAGCAGTATTAGCCTCAACAGAACCGACAGGAGTAGGCGGTGCAAAGTTGGTAACGTCTGGAGTAGCACCACCGACAACTGATTCAGTGCCAGTGTTGTCAGTGCCTGCCTGAGTCGGAATATAACGGATTGTTATATAACGATATTTAAGGTTGGTTGGATTGAACCGTAAGAAGAACTGAGTGCCTTCAAGAAGTTCAGCCGCCTCTTTTACGCCTGAGTCAGAAATGACTTTCAAGTTAGCAAAATCAGCAGAATCAGAACCAACAATCTGACAGCGAAGGTCAAGAGTGAAGTTGCCTTTAATCAGGAACTTAACGAAGGCGTCACGACCCACGCCATAGTCGGCACTTGACTGTAAATCAATTGCTCTCTGGGCATAGGTTACTGAGTCTAAAACCTGATCTTTAGACAGGATAGTATTGCTATCAACAATAGCCATAAATTATTTCCTCCGAGTAAATTAGGCAACAATATCTTCGTTTGAAGATAACTGATCAACCTGACGAAGTGGGATACCCTTGAATGATGCCCAAGTCTCAGGTGAACCAAACTGATCGGTTGCATCAGCAAACTTGATAACGTCAAGGTCAGTACGTGCACAAACGGTGTTAAGACCGTTGAATACATCTGAGTTCATGTACATCTTGAGTTTTGGTCTGCCGCCACGAGGAATCTTGGTCAGAGCCTCCTGAATCTTCAGCAGAATGTTGGTAGTGCCTGAAGTCTTAATATCGCCTGAACCGATACCAGTGCCGTTATAGAGTGCGTCAATGTCAATGTTGGCAAGACGGACAACATAACGCCAATCACGAACCATCAGACCAACCTTCCAATAGTACATATTGACATATGCCTCATACTTGTTGCCGAGGTCATCGTCTACAAGCATTGAACCCATATCTTTTGACTGTAAGCCAACCTTTGACCCTTTTGGATATGGGCAGTAAACGTTATCGCCCCAACCGATAATCCAAATAGAGCCTACGTTAGTTGACTGAGCGGTAGCACCGCAATTGATGACGTTCTTGGCGCACTTAGCCTTTGACTCTGACAGAGTGCTATAGCGTGGAGCAAAACCTGTAAAGCCTTCAGGTTTCTTACGAGCATCACCATAGAACAGAGTGTGAGCAAACTGCTGTCCCATAGCCTCAATGAAAGGCTTTTCCTCAGAACTTCTGAACTGAGCCGTATTGCCGTTGAGTTCCATTACTGACACGTCAACCTGAGAACGTGCGGACATTTCTGCACAAGTCTCAGTTACCTGAGCAACGGTTGAATGAGATGCAGGAACGCCACGGTTTAACTGTCTCCAATAGACGGTTGGCAAACCTGTACGGATAGTCTGCTCATCACCAGTAGGTAAGTTACCTTCTTTGAACACAACGTCTTGAATAATCTCATTGGACTCATTAAGAGCCTCAGCGATGTCAGCAACGTTACCCTTTGGATCAAGACGTTTTGCGACTTCTACCAAACTTAACTGAGAAGATGGTGCAATCGCTGGCTGAGAAAAACTTGCCATTTATTATCTCCCTGTTATTAAACAATAAAAATTATTCAGCACTTCCCCACAACTCAGGTGAGTTCGGATATAAACGCTTTGCTCTTTGGTAAGGAGTTTCAGACGTGCCACCTTTACCCGTCACAAAGTCGTGGTCGTTGCCTAATGCTTTGCCGATTTTAGCGACAAAGCGAACCAACTCAGGGTGGAATCCAAGTTGGCTATCGTTCAAGAACCGCCTTAATTCAGGCGTTCCAAAGCGATCCATCGCTCTGCCAATATCGAGTTTGGTGGTGTTATAGTTCTGCCCACCTAACTCTTTATCAGCGAGAACCTGTTTGTACCAAGTGTCTGCCTGTTCGTTAATGGCGGCAGACAACTTCTGGTTAAAATCGAAATTTGCAGAATGATAGGCATCAAACAACTGCTGAGCCTGTTCTGCTGTTAATCCTGCTTTCTTGAAAACTTCTGAATACTGAGCAGTCTGTTCGGTTGGAATGACATTCCCTTCTTTGTCTTTGAAGGAATAGGTTTCAGGGATTACAGACTTTGACTCTTCCTGCTGTGTCTCCTGCTGTGACTCTTCCTGTTTCTGCTCTTCAGTAAAAGCGTTCATCAGGTCATTTCTTTCAGGCTGTTCAGGCTGTTCAGGCTGTTTTGTTTCTGCCTGATTCTGTTCAACCTGACTTTCTGTATTCTGTTCAGTAGTCGCATTGGTGGTCTGTTCAACCTGTGGCTGTGACTCTCCCTGTGCCTGTTCGTTGGTCTGATTGTTGACTTCATCTGTCATAAGGTTTCTTCCTCGATTTTACGTAAGACATTAAGTCCCACTTCTTTAATGCAACGTCTCATCTGCACTCCTGCCGAACGTTGCCCCTCTCGAAAAGCCGTCAGATATGGATCTGAACTGAAGGACTCAAGGTCTACAGGGAACATATCTAGCAGCGTCTTCAAAACCACTCGCCCTTCTCTGGTCTTTACAACTTCTGACAGGGCACAAAAAAAGCGGTCTGATTTTTCATCAAGAGCCGCTTTCTGTTTTTTGGCTAAAGCCTTTAATCTAATATCTTCTTCAAAGGAGTTCATAACTTTGGATAGTGCACCTTGTTCATCTTCTCTGCCGTGGTAGGTTTCGGCATGGTGACAGGTTCGGGCATCATATGAATCTTGCCGTTTTCATCAGTCATCGGCACCTGTTCAAGATTAGCAACTGCCAATAGCTGCTCATCGCTAATCTGTCCGTTGATGATACCCATAGCAACGGCAAGCACATCTCTTTCAAGGTTCTTATCCATCAGTACGGCATTCCCCCTGCAACTTCTTCAAGTCCCTGTGCCGCCTCTGATGCCTGAGCACCATTACGCAAAGCGTTTGAATACTGCTCAACCATCTGAGCCTGTTGAGCCTGTTGAGCCTGTTCCATCTGAGCCTGTTGAGCCTGTGCTCTCTGCTGTCTGATTGCCTGAGCATCTTCAACACTGCGCAGAATCTTTGGAGCAACACCTAAACGCTGACTGTATTCATCAACCAAACCATCAGGGTCAATACGGTCAAGAACTTCAGGAACAACCTGAGCACTTGCAGAAATAGCCTGAAACATACGGTCAATGGTATTAACATCAACTGCTTTCTGTGCGCTTGCCAAAACAGATTGAAAAGAAATATCAAGTTGTGAATCTGCAAGAGCCTGTGGCGGTTCAGGTAATGCGCCTGCCTCAAACAGTCTGTGATAAACGATTTCAACTAAACGCTGTAAACACTCAACCTGATTACGCTCAACAACAGAACCAAGAGTAAGCATCTGTTCCTGCTGTAAGGCGTTAATCTCAACAGTGGTACGTCTATCACCTGCTGTATTCTTAACCATCATAAACAGGTCAACATAATAGC
>AUXO017876251.1_pt1 | contig 16351 bp, 25 predicted proteins | sample 768731 | NCBI WGS metagenome assembly AUXO01 (sample SAMN02715735, study PRJNA202380) | gut metagenome | biome: sheep rumen | host: Ovis aries | place: New Zealand: Palmerston North
GGGTTGATATAACCCATTCGTGCAATATATTTGTCGAGTCCATTTTCATTGACTCCAGTTCCTTTTGCAAATTTCTTAAAATCTTCCATATATTTTTACTTTATTCAAATTAAAAATAACAAAGATGGGACTCGTTTTTCAACAAGTCCCATTCTTTTTTTACAAACTTAAAACAAGATACTCGGACTTTCCTTCGTTGTCTACAAACCAAAGGTCTTTATCATTTACCATCTTGACTTTGTAGAAACCGTTTTCACATTCCTCAACATTGAAATCTGAACCACCAAAACAGAACTCACGATTTTGTTCAATGCATATCATCGTGTGACCAACTACTTGATGGTAGTTTCCATAAGGGTACTTTGCCAACATAGCTGGTCTTATCCAAGTTGGACCTTGATATGGACTGTTACCCCACCCACTGAAATCTTTAATAGAATATCTTGCAATACAGAATAATTCATCTGGTGTCCAACCAACCTTTTTCAATTTTTCGAAATTGTATCCGTTTGGTTCTGCAACTGTATTCACCCAGTATTCACTAACACCGGCGTGACTGAAAAGATAACCGTCAAGCTCGTATATAAGTCTCGATTTGTCAAGATTTGACTCAATCAAGTCACCGAGTTTTTCTACGTGTACGTGGAATCTTTCACTTCTACTAGTTTCATCATCACCTATGATATATCTTGAAAGGTCGTGGTTTCCAAGTAACGATATAATTCTGTCGTCGTGTTTCATACAGTCGATGAACTCCTCATATCTTTCCACCATAACCTCAAAGGGAACATTCTCATATGGGTCAAAATGGTCTCCCATAACGATGATTTTATCAACGTGGTTGTTGTGTTTCAAGATGTGGTTATATCCGTCAATGAACTTCGTAGTACCGTGAATGTCACCGATAACAGCAACTTCCTTTACGGTCGTATCTACAAGAACCCTATTGACCGCTTGTTTGACAATTGATGTGTCTGTCGGTTTTTCAAGTTCAATGGTTTCTGTTGGTGATTCCTCACCAATTATTTTTACAAACATTACAGTAATTTTTTTGTTTGGTTAATGTATCTTCTCGTTGTGTAATACAACAACAAGAATCTCTTTCCGTCAACCTCCTTATATTCACATTTTTTCTTCCAAATGAAAACAAAGTTGTTTATCAACATCTTCTTCAGAAAATCTTTCAGTTGATTGATAAAGTCGTCTTCCGTCATATCGTATGTGTAATAGAAAACCTGCTTCTCTATATCAACATAGAAACGTACATCATTCAAGATTGGAAGTTTTCTTCCAGTACCGAACACGACACCGTTTGGATGGATGGCAACTCTTGGACCACCGACAACATAAACTTTGTTGTTCTTGCAGAAGTCCTCAATCACCACATTTATACGTTCACCAATGTTTGTCTCACAATTTTCAGGATTGTTTTGTTCCTCTTCTGGAATCAGCGTCTCATCTCCATCATCCTCTTCGTTGTCAGCATCATTATTCTGTGGTGTCTCATCGTTTTCATTCTCTTCATCGTTGTTCTGTGGTGTCTCATCACCATCATCACCCTCATTATTTTCATTGCCGGCATCGTTGTGTTGTACGGTGTTCGTTTCATTTTTTAAAATGAAATGAATATTATCTTCCTCAACACTCATTTCCTCTATCGGAAGAGTAATCATATCAGAAGAAAACATACACAAAATACACAACTCATCGAAATGTTTGATAAGTTCTTTATTCGAAATTAAATCCGAAATTGTGTATGATTCATCTTTTGAAATCTTTTTCAACAATGCTTGTGTGAGTCCGACAACGAGTTCATTTTTACCGGACTCAATTTCTACAAATTTTTCTTTGCTAATTTTTACTTTAAGTGTTTCCATAGAATACTTTTATTATATTTCACTTCCAAGCATAAGTTCTATTGTCTCGATGAGATTTTTACATTCATTTTCCTTTTTCTCGAGTTTGCTCTCCAGAACTTTTACTTTTTCCTTTAATTTTTCATTCTGCCTACGACATTCTTGTAATTCCTTGTAAAATTTTTTTATGACATCTGATGAGTTCATATTTGTTATTTTTCATTCATTTCCGATTTGATTTTATCATCAAACCATTTTCCGAAATCATCGGTATCCGGTGCAAATTCAGGTTCATTCTTTTTCAACCAGTTGCACTGTTTTATAAATTCTTCTCTGATTGGTGTCAAATTGAAACCACTGTATTTCTCGATATAGGCGAGACACTTGAAAATATCGTTTCCAAACACAATGGAATCGACATTTGTATATTCGGTGAAAATACTTTTAATCTTCTTTCCACCAATCTCGTGCATTGGATTGTATTCAAGTATTTTTCCACAATATGAAATCCTCAAAAGAGAATCTTTCATAAAATGGTTTTCCTTCACCCAAGTATATTTCAAATCGACAACATCATTGGTCTTTATCATATATCTGTCCCACCAGCAACGATGAACATCACAGTACCACTCCGGTAAATCTGACGGTTTCATCTTTGTTTTGTAACGTCTATTACCACGTATTGAACTCAAACAACCATCATCACTTGGGTTGGATGAGTATGTATATTCTTTTGCCAATTCTTTCATATCTCAAAAATTCGGATTTTCTATTCTTAAATCGTAATCTTTGAAACCATCGAACTCAATTTCGTCGTTCATAAGTCTCTTTTCTATTTCATCGGTATGACTACCGTTTCTGCTACAGAGTCTTTCCTTACGGATATGGTATGGGATATCAACATATATGATGAAGCAATTTTGTCTGACACCGAGTCTGTTCAAATTTTCCACACCCTGTGGTGCCATAATGACAACATCAGACATATTCCACTCCTTGTTGGAAGTACCGTAATAATACTCACCGAACTTCTGATACTCGAAAAATTCGTTGTCTTTAATCATTCTCTCAAACTCCTCGTTTGATACGAAATGATATTCACGACCATCCTTTTCACCATTTCTTATGGGTCTCGTTGTATGAGACACAAGATGACGGAAACCACGACCCTCGAGTCGTTCCATCAAAAAATTCTTTCCGGAAGCACCCTTTCCGACAAGTATTATCTTATTCATATTATGTTATTTGTTTTTTCTTATAATTCTGTCTATTATTTGAACTTGTTTTGAACGAGGATTACCCTCATAGTTGAGTACGAGATAATCTGCCATAAGCATTTTCTGCTCGGCTGGAAGTTGATGTATCATACGTTGTCTGATATGATGGACATCTGTATGGTCTCTTTCAATAAGTCTCTCTATACGTTCTTTCTCTTCGAGGTACACGACAATCACTTCATCGACCATACTGATTAGATTTGTCTCATACAACAAAGCCGACTCGACAATAACATATGGACAATCACTTTCAACACCAACAACCCAGTCAATGAACTTTTTCTCCACTCTTGGATGGATTATCTCGTTGAGTTCGTTGAGTTTTTGACCGTTTGTGAAAACAACATCACCGAGAAGTTTCTTGTTTATTTTCCCATCTTCGTCGAATATGTCATAACCGGAGAACACTTCCCTCATAATAGATATGACATCTAGGTCATCATAGAGTTTCTTCGCTTCGTCATCCATAACAAAACAAGTAACTCCGAGTTTTTCAAATTCCTTCAGTACCGTTGTTTTACCACAACCGATACCACCGGTGAGACCTATTATCTTCTTCATTTCTTCTTGAATTGTGATGGTTCTTCTTCACCTTTCTTGCAGCAGAATCTACATTCTTCCGTCTCGTTGTTCTCACAGATGTCACAGTATTGTTGCATATTCACCATCAAACCACTGTTTTCTGTGATGACATTGATTAGTTCTTTTGCAACATCGTCCCAGACTTTTTTACCAACCCTCACCATAGACGTAAGGATATTGTTGAGGTTAGATGTGTCTGGTTCAATCCTTGAATCGACTTCAACATCGGAGATTTTTGCCTCGATGATACATCTCTCACTTGTTTTCTTTTTGTCCTCGTAGCAGATTGACATCTTGGTACAAATCAACTTCTGCACATACGGAGTCAAGAGTTCCACACGATTGACACGATATATGTGAAGAACACGTATATACGAGTTTTCACTGTCAAGATTATACTTGTCGATGAAGTATTTTCCGACAAACGATTTTTTTAATTCTTCTACTGTCATTATTGTTCTTTGTTTTTTTCAAAACTTTGTTCAAAAATATCCCGATTTTCAAACTTTTTACGGTGATACTCGTTGATTTTAGACATCTTGCAGTCCATCTTTTCCATCAGGAAAGAGTCGAAGGCGTTTCCGGTGATGAAGTTTGCAAAATGATTTTCCTCCGAGAAACGCTCGATGGAATTTTTCGACTGATTTTCAATGGACTTCAGTAAACCTTTACAGTTTTCGAGTTCTTTCGAGGTACGACAACTGTCGATGATTTTCTTGACTTCAACCAATTTTGCATCATACTCTGCATTGATTGAAAACAAGTCCGATAACGCTTTATATATTTTAGATGACATAGTTTATATGTTTTTGTACATTCTGCCACAATCGGAATTGGTATAACCCATATGTTCCCAGAAACTCTCGGACTCATTGTCGAATGAACTCAAAACGATTTTTTCAAATCCCTCACTAATTCCATATCTCTCTATACCCTCAACAAGCATTCTTCCGAATCCGTCACCACGATTGTCCTCATTAACCTCTATTGCAGAAATGAGAAGATTGTCATTACTTACATTCACACAAGCGAAAGCAATCGTGTCACCGTAGGAAACCCTCACCCAATTCTCTCTATAGAATGTATCGTTCATAAACTTAGACTCGTCTATGTCGACATCAAATTCACTATCTTTGGTGCTTTCGTTTGAAAGCATCTTAAACTTCGAGTCGAAGAATATTTCATCTTTTACTTCTCTCTGTGTCACACTATTTACATCAAAGACAACACCGTTGTCCATAAAAGTTTCCTCGACACAACTTACAAGACAATTTACGTCAATGTTTTTCATTTCTCAATCTCAACTTTTTTTACTACGTCGTAAAGTCTTTTTGCACCACATTCACAACTCTGTTTTACAATACCGTTTCCGTCTGGCAATTTGTCGTCACACCATTTGTGTCCAAACAGCAGGCAGTGAATTCTGGTTATAAATCTATCTATTGATTTTTTCATATTTTTTTAGATTTTTCCGTTTTGCACTTCCTTTGCAAACTGTTCTATAAAATGCCACAAGAAATTGTGTAGGTTTGTTTCTTTACCGTACGCTTTCATTTTTTCATCATCGGAAATATAAGAAAACATTGACATTTTATTTTTGTCCAAACCTTTATATGTTCCATCATCATTCCACTTAATGGCATCTTTATCAATCCCAAAGAACACATAATAATCTTGGGTTAATGCCATATAAGCCATTCGTATTCTTTCCCATATAGATGTTTTTTGTTTCTTCATATATTTTTTTTCAAAGATACTATTTTTTATTGTTTTATCAAAATAAAAATAACAAAAATAAAAAATGAGCGACCAAATTTAGTCGCTCATTTTCTTAATTTTCTTCAATAACATCAAACGAAGATGCCACAAGTCGTTTTCCAGACAGTAACATATATCGTGTGTTTTCATCCATATCAAAAAAGTCTTGGAGTCCTTCAACATCATTGAGGTCTTCACCACCATATCCAACGCCATTCAAATAACCGAGTATTTCATCAACTCCTGTATACACAGACATTGAAAGTCTGTCCAAATCAAGAGTTATCAAACAAGTAACACCCTCAAGATTGTTTTCGAAAACAACCGGAAAATCACCTATCGGTTTTGTATCACTTCCATAAACAATGTCATCCTCTACATTGTAGAAATACCAAGGTCTTGTTAAATAACATTCCGTGTTGGAAATTCTCTCGAAGTTCAATTCCTCATTAACGAAGTCTTCAAACTTCTGTACAAATTTTTCCATATTATCTCAAAATTTCGTTAAAATCATCCTCACTCAATTTACCACTCAAAAGCAAATCAAGATTTTTTTCACTTTCATTAACTCTGTCAATATCTTTGATGATGTTACTGAGAGTTTCCTTTGTGTCTTCAGAAAGATTGTACATAACATCAAAATTATTGCAAGAATAATCTGGTGTCGTCATCTTTCCGTTGCTTATACGATATCTGTTACCGTTTCTTTCATTCACGACACCAGATTTGCACACACCATCACAATAACTCTTACAGTTCTTGCAGGCGGGTTTGTCACTATTTGACTTCTCGATGATGTCGATGATTTTGTTTTTTAATTCAGTGTATTCTTTCATAACATTATCTATTTATATCATTATTTATGTTTGGAAAACATTTCATAAATACATTATAATCATTAAAAGATATGAGAGATTTTTTACCAGACTTCGGAACATTTATAAATGAAGGTGCTCTTACAAATTATAGAAAAGAAAAAGACGGACAAAAAATTCACGGTGAACAGATGGTCGGCACCTTCGATGAGATTATCCACCAACTCATAAAAGAGAGAATACCATTCTATTTTGAGTGTGATTATAACGGTTACAACAAGATTGGTTATTTGATGCACGAGTCATTGAATGGTCAAGCATTCGGTGGATATATACTCGATTCAAACAAATCGGAGGAAACACTTTGCAAAGAGTTCACAGAAAAGATTTGTAAGATGCTCACTGTGGATAAACCAGGCAAACTCTATATCGGAAGAACCGATTTCGCCGACTTGCAAAAAGCAAATGACTTGGATACCATTATTGTCGTTGTGAAGGCATTTAAGAACTTCTCAAAGGACAAAAATCTTCAGTCAAGAGAAATAACCGGTAATAAATATGAGGCAAAAGTGAATATTGACTTCCTTTGTGATACAAACAACAGGAACAATATAATCGAATATGTCTTCTAACCTTTTATTTTATATTATTACAAATGAGCCATAAAAAAGTCCATCATTCCGATGGACTTTTTTTTATTTTTCTTCCCTTACTTGTTTCAACAATTCAATCTGTTTTGAATTTAGTCGTTTCGGCATCTTAACAATAAAATTAACCTTAATGTTTCCACATTCATCACTCTTGAATTTTGGAAAACCTTGTTTTGGAACAATTATGAAACCACCGTTCTGTGAATATTTCGGTATCTTGATTGTTATCTTTTTATCAAAGAATTTTATGTCGGTTGTTGCACCCAATATTGCATCGAGCCAATCAACACATAACATCATATCGACAGTACCGTCTTTGTCGAGATAATATTTGTCAGAGTTTTGAACATCAACAAAAACAAGCATATCACCGTTGACATACCTTCCACTCATATCAAACCCACCACCGCCAAGTCCAGAAAGTTTCAACACTTTACCGGGTGTAGTACCCTTCGGAATATCAACGTTATATATCTTGTTTTGTGCAGTTATTGTCTTTTTACAACCTTTATATGCCTCCTCGAGTGTGATGGAAATCCTTACATTGACGTTTGTTGGTGTCTGATATGGTCTAAACCCACCAAACCTGTTCTGTGTACTTCTTGCCAAGTCATACTGTCTTCTCTTTGTCTCATCGCCGATTGTAGAGTATGCTTCATTTATTTCTTTAAACTGTGTATCATCACCGTTATTTCTATCCGGATGATACTTCATACTCAACTTTCTGTATGCCTTCTTTATCTCATCTTGTGTTGCATTTTTCTCAACACCTAAAATTGTATAATAATCCTTCATATTCATTTATTTAGAATAGACTTTCCGACTTTAGTCTTGAAGCGACATAGTTTTCGGCTTCACTATAATTTATGTGATTTATCCAATATGTCGCTTTATCATACATATCTTTGTCGGATTCACACCCTATGAATTTTCTGTCAGTTAATGCACAAGCGACTGCACAACTCCCACTTCCCATAAACGGGTCGAATACAGTGTCACCAACATTAGACGACAACACAACTAGTTCGACATTAAGTAGAACCGGTTTCTGTGTGGAATGTATCTGTTTTTCAAATTTTGAATTGAATGTCGGAGATGTAAAAGCAAGCACATTTCCTACACCACTCCATCTGACTCGTTGACCCGTATTTTGGTCAAGAAACCAACCTCTTGGTTTTCCATCCTTTATATACGGTGCAACAACCTCACGTAAGTATTCAACCTTGTTGAACACCCATTTATCCGACTTTGTTATGTGGAGTATCTCTTCCGCTTGTGACTTCAACTTATGTGAACTACCCCTTCCTTTCTGTCTTGCATATGTGAGCCAATTCTCAAGATTGCAACGAAGACCAACTTTTTCTATTGCATAGAAAACAGTTGGAATCATTGTTCTTGCACAACACATCCACATAGTGCCGTCGTCTTTGAGTATTCTTTTTACCTCTGTCAAAAACTTTATAAGAAAATGACCATAATCCGATATATTATCCCAACTTGTATTCGATGTCTGACCAGAAAAGTTTATACCATAGGGAGGGTCTGTTACTATAAGTGGAATAGAATTATCCGGTATTGACTTCATATATTCAAAACAGTCAATACAATGTGTATCTATTTTTTTCATTTTAATTCAAGTTCAAGTTTTTTCAATAAATATTCACCGTGTATATTAAAGTTTATCAAGATTTCCCTTCCATAGTCAACAAAATCAATGAAACAATAATGTTTATGGTTAAATGGATACTGTTGTATTAAACCGATTTCAAGCATTCTGTTTTCACACATTTCAATAAGTCTATCAACTTCATACTCTATTTTAACCCTTACTGATTCACTACACATTTCAAATAGATACTTTTCTTTTATTTGTTCAAGTCCATCACAAACCCATTTTGCAAGTTCATCTTTAGTGGTTGCCGTAGGCTCACTCAATGTATATGTGTTTGAAACATTTTCTGGAATTTTTATTTTAGGCATAATATTGTGTTTTTTACTAAAATAAAAATAACAAAAAATCATAAATATAATATGAAAAACAACATATAGAACCTATGGAAAAAGAGGAAAAAAAGAAGAAAAAAGAAAAACAAGAGAATAAAGAAAACATAATTCTCAAAAAAATTCGTCATTATCAAGGTTCAGTAAAAGATTTTGCAACTTTCTGGGAAGACAAGTGTAAAGAAGGTGTTTCAGAGGAAAGTGAAGAAACAAAATCTTTAAAGAAAAAGAACGATGATTTGAATAAGAGTTTCACAATAATTCCTGTTGAAGAGGAAGAAGAAGAATAAAACAACATATTGGTTATGGCAAAGAATAAGATTAAGTTTAACAAATATAATTCAAAGTCAAACTATAACCGAGCCAAAAACAATGGTGAAGTGGATAATGCAACATTTTCTGTTGTAAGAACATCCAACTGCAATGCAAACGAAAACAACAACAACACCGGTGATGTCAAAGATTTGTATATAAACGACACAAAATTAACAGATGTATACAATTCAAGAAAGACAAATGGTTCAAAAACATCTGTGAGTGTTGGTGGACTACCGGCCGGTACCGATGTTTCAGAATTGACAAAAATGTCACTCGGTGAAGTCTTGGATAAAATTTTATTTAAAACAACGACCCCTACAATTAAAACAAACCCAAGTATGAGTATTTCATACAAGACTGTAGATTATCCTGTTGGCACAGAATTTCCAGAAATTACAAACTCAAACATATCAGTAAATGGTGGAATGTATCAACTTGAAAATGACGGTTCTTATGTTCCTCATGGTGTTGTATCAAACGGTTTTGACCGTATTGAAGAAATTGTATATACACCATCTGACAGAGTTACTGTTTCGGGTACAAACAAAATAACGGTCAAAGTGAGGATTAAAAGTGGTCCCACACCAACAGATAGTGATGGAAAACCATACACATCAACATCTCCACAAATTCCTTATCAAGGCGGTGTTTTGAATGGAACAGTTACGATTTATCCATATTACGATTGGTTTGCAACCGGTGTTGCAATCACATCTGAAACAACACCACAGATAGACATAACGAGTAAATATCCACTTGCAAAGTTAAACTTTGTTAGAAATCTAGGTATATCAGAAAAAACTGTTATGTTGGATATCGGTTGTGGCGACATTCAAGACAAACACACTATAAAAGTTCCAGGTAGAATATCTAACTGTAAAACTTTTGTCAGTGGTACTTGGAAGGATTATGCCTTCGATGAATTGTATACATATACAACAGAGCAGATAAACGGAAAGAGCTACTACATCTATACTATGAAAAATGAAGCATATGTTGATGGTGCTGTCGGTGGTTCTCGTTTGAAATTTACAGTAAATCCATAATAAACATATACAAGATGAGTAAGTTAAAAGGTTCATACAAAAGTGCAGACAACATTGAAGTTGTAACCTCCCACCCATTAGACCCGAGAGTTAAGTGGGATAGTTGGGATAGTCTTACACAAGCATCTGATTGGCCTATAAACAGTGAAGGAAAACCATACTTGTACAGTGGTCTTATCGTTTCTGTAAATGAAGGAGACTCTACCGAACAAAATTGGCAAATATATGTTTTGAATAATATAAATGGCTGGAACATAAGGTTTGGTGTAGAAGGAAGTGGTTGGAAAAAGGTTATGTCAGAAGGCATATCTTGGGAAGACGAAACAAATGAATAAAAAAAAGAAGGTTGATTTTTTCAACCTTCTTTTTTGTTTTATTGATTCTCAACATCACTTCTCGAGATTTGTTGTATAGAAACCCCTATGTTTGTGCATTCAACGAATGATGATACATTGTGTTGGTGACTCTCTATTGATGCTGCACTTGTACCACCACCACCTTTCTGAATTTTTACATAATCCAAATCCTCATCAACTCTCTTGTTATACACATTTACTCGTAAAGGTGCTTCATCGTTGAATATCTTTCCAATCTTTTTTCCATACTTGTTTGCATTTCCGAATTTCTTGCTTGTTTTCTTCACGACTGTTGTATTATCCTCTGTGTTTATTATTCTCAATGTGTCTTCAATTACGAAATCAACATCCCTGTTTGCATACATACAAACAGGTCTAAATTTGATGATATCGTCTATCTCATTATCATCCTCATTGGCTGAAAGATTGACAAGATAATACTCCGAATGTGTTTTTACACTTTTTGGATTATTGTATATATCAACATAATTCTCCCACAATGTTATCTCGTGCATAATAATATATTCAGATGGGTTTGCATCGAGTGTGTACATATAGTCAGAAAATGACATTGTACTTGTGCCACCGTTATTCACACGAGCATATATATTAAAATAATCACCGTCTTTTGCTTCCTCAATTATCACATTCACTTTCTTATAAGAGTCAAAGAAAGGAATCTGAACCGAGTTTAATCTTTCTGTATTCAAGAAATTGAATCCGCCGGTTGAGTATGTTGCCTTCACACCAAGTATGTCAAATTGTATAGGTGTGTCTTTCTGTAGTTTTTCGTATTTTGATATTTTCTTTACGAAGTTCTTTCCACTTCTGTTGCACATAAAATATGTGCTTGGTATTCTAAATGAAATGTGGGTAGTGTATAACTTCTGGTTTATCAACAACGGTTTGTCGTTCAGTTCTACATCATCGGTTCTTTTGAAAAGTATGTTTGCAAGACTTATCTGTGTTCCATCCAAATCATTCACGAATGCTTGGAAAATCAACGAGTCATAATCACCGAAATAATTTGAACCGGTAAAATGTATTATACAAGTGTCAAAAAACACGTCACAACTATCCTCATCCTCAAATGTTACTGTTCTCGTGTTCAAATCACTTGTCTTTGTATCATATCTATATCCGGTTTTTTCATTGAGAACTTTGACCATCTTTGAGTCATTTTTATTGACACCGAGTACCAAGTTTCCATAGTTGTGACCAGATTTATTGTCACCATTTTCATCTCTACAAAACAGATACCTTTTTCCGTTAAAATTGTTATCTGTCATATAGAGTTTGTTTTTGTTTTTCAAGTCTATGATTCTATTTGTACTGTCACTTGTCAAATCACTTTCTGTATCTACATACACATACTCCAACAATATGTTTCTTGTAAGTTGATAATATCTTGTAGAATTTGCCATACTTAAATTATATAAAATATATATTATTTATGAACATTCACATAAATAACTTATAAAATCAAATGATGTAGATGTCTAATACTTTTTATTACAATGCTTGTGAGATGGACACAAAGTTGTCTCCTTATGCAGATTTTGAGGATGTGAGGGATAATGTTATTCATAGAGGTGAGAATGATAATAACCTTGTGTTCCACACAACAAACACAGACAAAAAACTCTATGCACCAGCATCAATTATGAATGAAAATGTTGCTATAAATTATAGGAACATTCATAACTTTTATCCTGGTTTTGAAACAAGGTCCAATACGGCATTTACTGAATATGATGATTGGTTGAGATGTACAACCAACGATGAGGAATATCACAAGTGGTTAAAAGATAGACAAAATCCTACATATAAAAATATAATCCTTTGGTATTCCAACGGAAATGTTGACCCATATGGTCTTGCAAGATACAAGATGCAAGATTTCATTTATTTGAAATATTACAACCAGATACCTAATAACTATCTTGTCACACTCCGTCGTTATACAAGACCTTGTGAAGACAAGATGTTTGGTCTTGATTTCGATGCTTCTGTAACAAACGCTTTGGCTGGAAATCCTGAAGGTTATATGGCACTTGCAACAGCTTGCACATACTTGGGTGAGAAACCCGGTAACAAACTATCCGACATCTTGAAGTTCGACTACGGTATGAACTGGGAAGATAAAGAGGCGAAGGTTGAGGTTTTGAAAAATTCTGATGGCGGTCTCGCCGAACAGTTGAAGCAAAACGGTGTACGTCAAAGACAGAAAGTTTCTGAATCTATGATGAGTGCAACAACGGACAGAATGGGTATGAGAAGAAATGCCACAGACAGTATCAGACAAGCTATGGTGTTTTCTGCATCTGTACAAGGAAAGGGTGTTGGCGTTGGTGAAGCAAATGCAATGATGCACTCATACGATGGATTCGAGTTTGGTGCAAGATATGGTGAGGAATTCTATGGAGATGTAAACGTCATCAACAAAGTCAAGATGAGAAGTAGAGGTTTGACATTTACAAACAACTTCACATTGAATTTCGAATATTCACTGAAATCTTTGAAATGTGTTAATCCAAGAGTTGCAATGATGGATATTCTTGCAAACTTCCTAATATTGACTGGTAACTACGGTAACTTCTGGGGTGGTGCAACCATATTCTATGGACAACACAGTATCGCTCCACAATATGGAGACCCTAAACTTTTGAGAGAAGGTAAGTATGGTAAATATATATCATCTCTTTTTGATGATGTAAAACAAGGATTCCAGAATTTGAAACAGAACAGTGACGGTACACAAGGAAACGTCTTGACTGCATTAAAAAATGTTGTTGCCGGTGGTATCCAAGACTTGTTGGGAAACTTACTTGGTGGTAATATAGGTAATGCTGGTACAGCACAAGCACCGGCAGCACTTTTGAGTGGTAATCCATCAGGATTCTGGCACGTCACCGTAGGAAACCCACTTGACCCGATTGCAATGATGGGAAATATGGCAGTTACAAAGACATCTGTTCAGTTCAGTGATATACTTGGATATGATGATTTTCCGACAGAAATCAAATTCTCTGTTGATTTGGAGCATGCAAGACCAAGAGACAATGCTTTCATCGAAACAATGTTCAATGCAGGTAAAGGTAGAATCTATGCCTTTACAAGTGGTGAATTGGAAAGTGCAATGCACGATATTGATGTTATGAATAACTTCAAGGTTACTGCAGACCAGAACCAGCAGGAAATGAATATGAGAAACGGTAAGAACGGAATACCAGAAAGTGTCGGTGGTAGAATGGGTAAGATTGAACAAATGAAAATAATGGGTGGTAATTTATATAACTAATGCCTTATGGAAAAATTATTTGATAAAAAAAGAAAACACGAAGTTGATAATGACGAGATGCTCGACTTGGGAATACCTTGTGTAAATATTAAAAAACTTGAAGCAAATGGTTTGCTAAGAGTATCACAAGACCAAAAAGGCAGACTCGACAAATTCACATTAGGAAATGTTGATAAAGACAAGAGTGCAATAGATATTGTTATGTACTACAATCATATATTCAATCCATTTTCTGTGGATGAGGGTGATTTGTTGTACACACCACTCTATGATGAAAGTTATTTCACACAAAAGGGAGAACCGATTTTGCCAGATGGTAGCAAACATTCTTCAAACACAAGTGGTGAAAAGAAATTGACTTATGCTGAAAAAGTTGAAAAAGCAGCAAGAACAGGTTTAGGAATAAAATAATATGGAAACAGGAATAGTTGTTGACAATTTTGACCCTACTTATAAAGGTCGTTGTAAAATAAGGGTATATGGAAGACATACAGAGGTTGTTGGTGGTGAATATGCCATACTCGATGATGACTTGCCTTGGGCAAAACCTGCACCATCCAGCAGCACCGGTGGAGGTACTTTCAACATTCCAAAAGTAGGACAACGTGTTTCAGTCGAGGTCGTAGATGCTTTTACAATACTGTATCACGGTCCGATAACACCAAACGGTGACATACAAGACCTTTTGTATGAAAATGCCGAAGATTGTGAAAATGCAAAAATACTTTTGTTTGACGGTGAAGCAAAAAAAGACAGTGATTATGTCAGGATATTCTACATACCGGAAAAAGGTTTGAACATAGAATGTCACGGTCATAAGATTTTGCTTACAAAATATGATGGTCTCCAGATAGAGGCAAAAAACGGTGTGAAAATATCAATAGACGATAGTAGTAAAGATGTCAATATAAACACAACCGGTTCTGTCAATCTGAATTGTCCTACCGTAAATCTCACAGAAGACGCTTCTGAAAAACTCATACTCGGAAGTAAATTGATGGAGAAATTCAACACCCATACACACTTCTGTCCAGGTGGAACAACAAATCCACCGACTACCAAAATAACACCGTTGGATTTCTCAAAGAAAATAAAGATAGGATAATGGGTGTAATTAAAAATCTCACCGACGAATATTTCAAAAATACAGAAAGATTGGAAAACACTGTTGATATATCAGACCTTAATGTGGATATCGTATCATTTACAGATAAGAATGGAAAATTCCATAAACGAGGATATAGACCAAGATTTTATAACGATATGGTATCCCTTATTGAAAAAATGATTGGTAAAAGAGGATTTGAAGGTGACTATAACGATATTGATATATCTTGTTTGGATAGTTTGTTTATGTTGTTTGTAGGAAACGAAATGTTCAACGGTGATATAACAGGTTGGGATGTATCGAATATAAAGAATTTTTCATTTATGTTTGAAGGGGCATCATCATTTAACCAACCAATCGGTAAATGGGATGTTTCAAACGCCGTAAAAATGAAAAATATGTTCAATAACGCTACATTATTCAATCAACCGATAGGTGATTGGGATGTTTCAAATGTTACTGATATGTCTTGTATGTTTTCCGGTGCCGAAAGATTCAACCAACCAATCGGTAAATGGAATACATCTATGGTTAAAGATATGTCACATATGTTTTCAAGTACAAAATTATTCGACCAACCAATAGGTGACTGGGATGTTTCAAATGTCAAAGAAATGCCCGCTATGTTTTTGAGGGCGGAAAAATTCAACCAACCAATCGGTAAATGGAATGTTTCAAAAGTTCTGGATATGGATTTTATGTTCAAAAACGCCACATTGTTTAACAACGATATTTCAGAATGGAAATTAAATGATGAAGGTACATTTATAGATATGTTCAGAAACTGTAATATAGACGAAAAATTTAAACCGGATATTCCATAATAAAAAAAAGGACGAAAATCTTCGTCCTTTTTTTTATTCCCATTCCTCATAGAAACAATCGTATTTTTCGTGAGTGTATATATTCAACATCTCACCTAAAATCTTAGCGACAATTTCAGTACGTGGATATGACGGATTATCAGATATTCTATCACTTATTGTATAATACTTACTGTAAATAAAATCATTTTCTTCCGTAATATAATCACGTATCGTCTCTATTGCATCGACAAAAATTTGCTGATATTCATCCTTTTCTTCATAATCTTCATAATTAGGAAGTCCAAAAGGAAATATTTTTTTGTAAAATTCATCAAAACAAACATCAAACAGTTTGAATAATTCTTCTATTATACCGTAGTTTTTACCGAACCAAGACTGAAATATAAAATATTTTTTCAACATATTTTTATAATCATTCTCGTTGAATTCTTTATTTTCGTTCATTTTGACTGATTT
>AUXO017570253.1_pt1 | contig 16349 bp, 12 predicted proteins | sample 768731 | NCBI WGS metagenome assembly AUXO01 (sample SAMN02715735, study PRJNA202380) | gut metagenome | biome: sheep rumen | host: Ovis aries | place: New Zealand: Palmerston North
ACTGGCTTCCAGGGATGGAACGGTTGGCAAGGCGCACAGGGTCCACAGGGTGTCGCCAATACAATGCGTGGTGCACGTGGTAGCGATGGTGCACAAGGTGACCGTGGTACACAAGGCAATACTGGTTATCAAGGTTGGACTGGATACCAAGGTGGTGCTGGTACACAAGGTGTTGTTGGTCCTAGTGGTGGATATGTATATACCGATGGTAAGAAATTGGTTGATAATACAATACATCTAATAACATTACAAAGTGCAGCAGACTATGTTGCATATAGTGATGGATATAATTACTTCCGTTATTTTAATAGCGGCTTAACAATAACCGACTTTAACTGCACTGCTGGTAGTAGATTCACCGTTACCTTCTATAAAGAAAGACCTTTTGATGATTCACTAGCTGGTGGTATATATGTTACCAACGGTAATGATAAAATATATATTATGTGCTTTATGTCACCAGTGGGTTATGCTGTTAATAAGACTGATTTCAAGCTTCCATGTGAAATGAAGGCTGAACACCATATTAAGAGTTTTGATGAATGCACCACATTACAGTTTGTTATAGTAGGTGATTATAGTGCTTGGACAGGTCCGCGCCAAACAGGCGACACTAAGATTCGTTACGCTGTTTGTACTGGTGGTACACATGTTGGACCAATGTTTAAACCAGCCGACGCTAAGAATATAAGCTATAGCACAGATTATAGGTCATTAGTATTTAATGACATAAACACATCTAATTATACCTTATCGGCTGGTACAGTGACACCGTTGATGGGATATGTTGATAATAGTGATGGGCATTATGACGGTACAGAGTTCATGAATGCAGTATACCAACAAGGTTACAACTTTAATGCACTAGACAGTGAGGTGCAGCTGATGGTGTACACACCTCAAAGCGGAAAACCTCTAGTTTTATTACCTGTTATCACAGTCAGAACCCATTATGGTTCAATACCTATGATAGCATTACCTTATGATATTGCAGAATCATGGGCTAGAACAGGGGATGTGAAAATTCCTGAAATGAAACCAATTCAACCAGGACGAATTTAACCAAAAAGCCTCCATGAAAATGGGGGCTTTTTATTTTTTGTTTTATAATGGAAAAATAGTATATTATGTATATATAATAAATTGTAAAATATGTAAATATGTATAACAACTTTGTAAAATATTGTTTAAGCAAGGGTTCTGTAATTAGACCTTTGAATTTTCCGTTAAAAGATAAAGAATATATTGGTACTTGTAACCCTTCGATTTTTTTTGATGGGGATAGGCTGAGATTGATAATAAGGAGGGTTAATTATGCATTATGGAACAGTGACAATGAATATCGGTTTACCACACAGTATGGTCCTTTATGGTATATCAACGGTGACGAGGAACGGCATTTAAAAACAATCAATTATTTGTGTGAAATTGATAATAATGGGGTATTGAATTATAACTTAATCGACACATCAAAACTTGATAAAGAACCAATCTGGGAATTTGTTGGATTAGAGGATGCCCGTTTAGTTAGATGGGATGGTAAATTATATGCAACAGGTGTAAGAAGAGACACAACACCGAACGGTCAAGGCAGAATGGAGTTATCTGAACTTGATGAGGATGGTAATGAAATTAGCAGGGTCAGGATTAAAGCGCCTGGGGATGATAGTTCATATTGCGAGAAAAACTGGATGGCGATTCTGGATATGCCATATCACTATGTTAAGTGGTGTAATCCAGTTGAAATTGTTAAGGCTAATCCTATTACTGGTGATTGTGAGACAGTATTGTTAAAGGAGCAGCCACAGGATTTGGAATATTATAATACCAACAATATGGGCATTAGAGGCAGTTCACAGGTCATTCCCTGGGGTGAATACAGGATTGCGTTAACGCATATGTGTGAATTATGGGTGAATGAGAAAAAACAGAAGACAGGAGCTGGCTATTTTGAACAGTTTATTGTATGGGACAAAGACTGGAATATTGTGAAAATATCGGAACCGTTTAAATTTGCTGGATTTGGTATCGAATTCACAAACGGGTTAGCTTATAAGGATGGTGTTTTTTACATACCGTTTGCATTACAAGATAATTTTAGTTTTCTGGTAATGGTCAGTGACGATATTGTCAGGGATTTCATTTTTAATAACGACAGGAATTTGGGTAATTACGTTCTAACCAGTAACACGACATTGGCTTTTTTTAACGACCCGTTCGACAGTTATAAGTGTATGGAGATGGGTAATGAATATTTTAATAGAAATGATTATGCCCCAGCAATGGTTCTTTATGAGAGGGCTTGTGAATATAATACCTTCAAGAATTCAAATGAATTATATGCATGCATGTACATGTGTGGTAAATCAATCGCCAACATGGGCCGAAGGGATGAGGCTGAAATCATGTTATGGAACAAGATGATTGATTTAAACATGAACAGGTCTGAAGGTTATCTAATGGCTTCAAGGTATTATTTATGGAGAGCTAAATTTTCCGAGGCTTATACAATGGCTAAGTTGGCTTATGAAATCAATAATTTCGGAATGAACTTACCAGATGATTTCCATGATATTTTACTAACCAATTTTGATGGTGATATGGAGTATATTAAATGTTTGTATCAAACCGAGAATTACTTGGATTGTCTAGACATGTTGAATAATTTGAATGTCAAATATACGTTGACCCCGACACAAATTGATGAAGTCAATGGATACATCAATTTCATTAAGAATAACGAACAGAATAAATACAGGGTATTATAATGAATAGTTTTGCAAGATTTGTCACTGAAAACGGGGGTAAATTTTATGATATAATGTATACTCCAAAACTATTGAATGGAAAATTTTGTTCATGTAACACAAGTTGTGTTTGGTTTAAAGATAGTTTAGTGGTTAACTCCAGACTAGTCAACTATAAAAAACTATATCAGTCGGATGACTTAAAGTTTCTTAATGGTTGGCAATTGGCTCAAACATATATTTTTAATGAAGGTGGGTTTAGTTCAAGGAATATTTTATCCAAATTTAATGGTACCGAATTAACTGATATTCATGAAATAAAATATCCGAATTCAATTGTTCCAAAAGTTCAATACCAAGGTCTTGAAGATTGTAGGCTTGTTGTATGGAATAACAAATTATATGGATATGGAACCAGATGGGATAGAGTCAAGGATAAAGGGTGTATCTGTATATATGAAATTGATGAAAATGGTAATGGCATCAATGAAATTATAATTAAACCACAGAACGAGAAAACTAACTGCGAGAAAAACTGGGGTGCGGTGGAAGACCGTCCATTCACTTTTGTGTATTCCAACAATCCAACCCAAGTGATTGAGGTTAATCAAAGAGGAGAGTGTTGTTTGGTCAATTCAGGTTCACATAATGATGAGATTAAAGATTGGATTAAAGGTAGTACCCAGGTAATCAGATATAGTGATGATGAATATATATCATTAGTTCATACAAACAGACATTATGATAAAGGGAATACTGGCTACAACGATTATGTTACTGCCTTTATTTTTTATGACAATGATTTCAACGTGACAAGAATGAGTGATTGGTTTGTGTTTAATAGCCCGATGTGTGAATTTACATGCGGACTTGCCAAACATGGTGACGACATATACATAACATATAGTCAATTGGACTGCACATCACACTTAATTGTTACAAACAAACAAACAATTGAAGCTTTTATGAAGGCTCCAGAAAATAGCGTTAGTGCTGATATGTTCTATGACTATTATGCTTTGGCTAAAAAATATGAAGACAATAACCAATTAAATGCTTCATATGTTCTATTCAATTATGCAGCACAGCTAGCCAACACCTGTAAATTTCCCGTTGATGATGAATTAAAATTGGAATGTATTATCAAAACATATTGTGGATTGGTTGATTTTGGACCCGAATTTTTAGCTAAGTCACTTTATCTTGAAATAACGAATAGTTTGAACACACTAATTGAGCGTTATCCAAATGTATGTGAATTCTACTATATTGCCAGTGCATTCTATAAAATGTGCGGTAATAAAAAAGATGAATATATTTATTATAAAAAGTTAGGTGATGAACATAAAGTTAATATGCATAATTACTTTTTAAAATATTTCAACCCTAATTATTTGTAATTTTTTTAACTAGATACTATTTATTAATATAATAATAAAATAAATAAAGGAATAATATGAAACTCGATACTAGAAACCCATTTGCAGCTTGGGGCTTTGAACAGGAAGTTTACGGAGTAGAAGCCGATGAAGCTAACGGTATTATCGAATACGTTGAAGAGGATAACAAAGGATTTGTTAATGAGACAGTTGTTGATGATGCTTACAATGTAGTTGCTGAGCCAGTTACTGAGTTCCAGACAGTAAATGAGGACCAGGAACAGATGTCATTCTTCACTAACAATGAGAACATGCTTCCAACTTCATTAGCTAACAAAGCATACGGCGAAGACCAAACTTTGCAGCGTGAATACCCAGCTGGTGAGTCATTGAACTATTATGGCAATGAGGCTGATGACCTTAAACTTTATGGTGATGATGAGGAATCAAACGAGGAAACCACTCCAGAGACCACTCCAGAGACCACACCAGAACCTGAACCAGAGCCAGAGCCATAAGTTTTAATGGTTGAGTAATAAAATAATGGGCCCCTGAACAGAGGCCCATTTTTACTATTGTAGTAACTTATCTAAAAGTTTACTTTTCCTTTTAATCGGTTGAGTTATTGTTCTCTTGTTATCGTTTTTGTGCACTGATTCAATCTTAGTTGCGTTGTTTAATCTGAATTTTGAAATCTCAGCATTATGAATTGGCTGAAGCGGTTCCTTATTGTATAATTTACACACCATTGATTCAATGAAATTAAATTCGGTGAGTTCATCGGTGTCATTATCCAAGACCTTTACAGGTGGGAATTCTTTTTCAGATACATAACAGAGTTTGTGTTTGGCTCTAGTTATGGACACATAGATAAGGTTTCTTTCCTGTTGCATTTCAGAAGCTGTTTTAGCATACTTCTGTGGCATGGTGGAACGACAAAATATATGTACATTCTCAGCCTCAAGACCCTTTGCCTTATGTATTGTGGAAAGACAAATACCAGTATCGCTGTGGTTGTATATTTTGTTAATCTTATTAACCAAATCGGTTGTCGTCTCACAACCATCAGATATAGTGACAAGTGATGATATTGTATCGTAAATTGTTTGTATGTGCTGGCTGTTGATGGCATCAACAATATCAAGCCCGCTTTTAACCAAGTTGTTTCGCTCATTTATCATGTTGTCGTACATTCTTGGGAAAAGTCCGTCACTCTCAAAGTTCTTAGCCAAAACTTCACCGACTGAGTATTTCTTAATAGTGGCCAACAATTTATTCTTGTCATCATCATTTCCTTTAACATAACAAGCCTTACCCATCTTGATGAGTCTGACATATGCTTTGAATATAATTGCGTTTGTTCTGGCCAACCCTAAATCACCATCCCTTAATTCAGCCAATCTTGTGTCGTGTTTAACCAGTCCCATACCAGCATTTGGGCGTGAGATAATATCAGGAACAAACGTGTTGGCTTCCTTAATAATAGCTTTGTCACAACGATATGACATTGGCAAGTCAAACACTTGTGTGTTCGGCATACTAATCATGGTGTTAAACGCTTGTTCAGATGCTCCAGCAAATTGGTTGATTGATTGGAACTCGTCACCACAAGACACAAACCTGGTGCCTCTTTTGAAACACCTGTGGAACAGTTTCACATAGGCGACAGAATAGTCCTGGGCCTCATCATTGAAAATCCAGTCGTATTTATTCTGTTTTGGCGGAATGTCGAGTTCATAAGGCAACCAAACCAAATCAGTGAAGTCAACGGTTGTCAGGTTATTCTTACCCCATTTCAGAAGTTGTAGAACAACCGCCACCTCATCTTGTTCAGTTGGAATGGAATATTCGTTGGCAATCTTCTTTATCTCATTTTTAGACTGAGCCAAATTCATTCTGGAAAATTCAAGTAATTGAATGATATTGTCACAATATTCATCAATTTCTTTTTTGTCTTTCAGAATGGCGGTACTTAGTTCGTTTATGTTATGGCGTAGATATGTGTTGTACTTAAACTCGTCCACAACAGGTTGTTCATCCATATATCCACATAACATTGAATAACCCAAACCGTGGACAGTTTTCACGGTACAGTTTGGATAACCCACCAGTTTACCCTCAATCTCCTCTTTAACAGATTTATTAAATGCCAGGAAGATACATTTCTTTTTTGATTGAACGAGTTTCATACATGCAATAATGGTAGCCGTATTGTGGGTGATAGTAAAATCACCCAACAAAAATCTTCCATTACCATCTAAAGTAAACCCATAATAATTGCCAACACCATTATCAACAATATTAAACCCGACTCTAAGTGGTGATTTATTTATTAATCTTTTTTCAGCCTTTTTTCTTTTTAAAATAACGGGTATTTCATCAATATCGCCATTTATTGTTATAGTATAATAAAAATTTGTAGCTCCAGTATTACAGCATTTTTTCTTTTTTTTAATAGAATATGCCCCTAACCCTAAGCTTCGACATAAATATAATATGTCATTTGATAATTGTTCTAATTTAGTTGTGATATAATAATTTTTATTATTATAATATCCATCAGAATCAATTAAACCAGCTAAAAGTTTTAATCTAATAATTCGGCTGTTTATTAAATATTCTTTTCTAATAAATTTACCTTGATTGTTTATGCTAGACTTTATAAAACTTCTAAAAGAACTATGCTTTACATGAATGCTTTTTCTAACAATACCTATTCGTTTTAGTCCTTTATTTGTAATTGATTCCGTTATTTTACAGTCATTAGGTTTGTTTTTTTCAAGTTCATTAATTATTTCATCATCTATGGTTGAGATATATACACCGTCAGTATCGCCATCGCCTAACCAAATGCCATACACCCAAGGGTCAATTTTAATTTCTTGAGGTTTAAATTCAACTCCAGTTCTTATTAATTTAACATTCCTAAAATTACCATCAGGATGTTTTGATAAAGATGACAGTTCATTAATTGGAATATCAATTATATTATATTCACCTTTAGCGTTTTTGTTTGACGGTTTATATTTAGCCAGGGTCATAACATGAACATCATTACAAACCCATTCATCGCCCTTTTTTGGGACAATTTTACATAATTTACCTGTACCAACTGTTGTTGATAAAACTTTTCTTGGGGTTGAGTCATCACCCATTAACAAGTCACCAATAACAATGTCTTGAACCTTTTTAATACTCCCATCATACATTAATACAGGAGTGTCAACTCCGAGACATTTTCCGCTTCCAGCGCGGGCTTTGATAACAGCGTTTCCAGAACCATGTACTACACAATCAAATATCTTAGTTTGATATATTGATGGTTCAAATCCTAATACTTTTTTATATAAAGCTGAATCGTCCATTAGTTAAAAAAACCCTCTTTTCAGAGGGTTATTTATTAGAATAATTTTTTCGATACAAAATCCAAAATGTTTGGAATAATCTTGTCAAAACTTCCACTGAACTCGAACTCTTTTGGTTTATCCATGGTCTCGCTGTCATAGACAACACCCTTTACTTTGTTCTCGTCCTCTAATTTCTCATATCTCGGAGTATCAGCGTTTTTATCGTGGAAGACATAAGGCTCCTGTGAATGGAAGTTGCCTTTCTCATCAACATAGAGTGGTCCATAGGTATGTTTGCATTCCTGTTTATTTTCAGACTTTGGAGTATCTTTCTTGCAGCACTCACATTTATCGTCACATTGGTCGTATTTATCGTACTCGTTAATGGCGTTACGGACGCTCTTAATGGCGTTCAACAGATGGTCCATGTCATCAAGGTTCTTAACCCCAAACATTTCGAGCATTTCCATGACCTTTTTATCCCAACCATGAATCTCTTTCTTTGGAGGATTCTTTTCATCCTGGTAATCCTTGATGATACAGTTGACCTCATTGAGTTCCTTGGCAGTTGGTGCGTCGTTAAGGACGTTAAGTCTACCGTTTGACATAAGGGTCAACAATGAAATGGTCCTCAAATCATACAAGCAGTCACTGTCACAGCTGTCATTCATCAAAGCTTCCATAATAGTGCTGTCAATATCGCACAATTTACACAAGTCCTGGATTGAAAGCTGGTAATACTTGCAAATAGATTTAATGGAGGTTCTGAGCTCGTTCACAATTGATTTGTTGAAATTCTCAGCCATTTTATTCAGCTCTTCTGAAAATTTTCTTTTACTAATCTCGTTCATTTTAATGTTTATTTATGTTCTTTATTATATATAACCAAAATTAAACCGTTTTTTCCTTAAGAAACAATAGTTTTATTTTCAAATTGCTCGATAGTTTGGTTGTGTTCCTCACTCTCTGACATTGTGTATTCAAGGTTCATGGAACGTAACAAGTTAATAACCGATACGTTACCCTCGACACCCTCATATACAACATTGTCGTTGATTTTCAATTTAAACTCACCAGTAGCGTCATTGAAGTCGATATGGATTTTGTACTCGTTGTAGCTATCCAGTTTGGCAAACTCGTTTTTCATGTTTTCGAGTTGTTCCAGTGAAGTGTCGTCAAGTTTGGTGCACGGATATTGCTTGATAACCTCGTTGAACACTTTTCCATTTGACTCAGCGTCGCGGAAACGGACGTAATCGACTGGTGATACATCTTTATAAAGATAAGTTCTGCCACCCTTAAAAACAATCTTCAAAGATTTGGTGGCTGCTCCATCAAAACACACACTGTAGACAATGTTACTGCTGTCATACCAGTTGTGGTCTTCGTTCTTAATGTATTTACTATAAATCTTACTCATACTACAAATATACAACATTTTTTGATAATGGTCAAAAAAATATTTATATTATGAATAACATAAATTAATAATCATGGCAGAACCTATTCTATCTTACGAGCTAAAATCACTTATTAACAGAATAAAGCAGGAGTATATTGTGGAGTTTCCAATACAAGTGATTACACCCAATTACTTGATGTTGGCGATATTAGAGGAGAAATCATGCGACGGATATGGTGTGGTTTCAAAACTGATGATGGATAGTACCATTGATGAATTCAAACAATATATTATCGAGAGGGTATTGATTGACGGAGCGGAGAATTTGAAACAGAATGACAACGTAACGTTTTCCGATGTGTATGACACATATGCTGAGGAGATAATGAATGGCGGGGCAAATCTGGTAACAAGTTCTTTGATGCTTAATACAATAATTGTACATGATAATGAAACCATTAAGAAATTAACCTCATTGGGTGTTACCCCAGAGCAGGTTAATGATACTGTAATTGCCTACAACACAACATCTAATTTGGGTAACAAAGAAATTAAAGCCAACAAATGGAACAAGAAGAAGGTCAAAGAGCCTAAACACAAATCAATTGAATTGGATGGTGACGAAGTAGTGCCCTATATAGATAATGTATCTGATGGTCGAGTGATTAGAGTAATACCTAATGAGAATAATATTGTTGAAGCCAATTGCAAGAATCTTGTCAGGATTGCTTCGACTGGTGTCTATGACAACATCATTGGGTTTGATGACGAGATTAACAAAGTGTTTGACATTTTTGCTAAGTACAATAGAAATACTGTAGCCATTGTTGGCCCAAGTGGGGTTGGTAAAACAAGCCTGGTTGAGAAACTGGCTAAGGTGTTATATGAGCAGAAATGCCCTAAACAGTTTAAGGATAAATACATAATGAAATTTGATGACGTTATAACTGGCGTTATCATAAAGGAAATGGCCAAAGCTGGTAAATATATTGCTTTTATTGACAGACTTGAAAACATGTTTGCCGTCAAGGACAATGAAACGAATACTTATCTGTTTTTAACTGAGTTATTTAATACTCAAACTATACATACTATCGTTACGATGTCAGATAGCGCTTATTCCAAATACATTAAATCAAAACCAGACTTTGAAAGGTTCATAACCAAAATTGATATATCAGCTCCTGATGACGAAACCACTTTTGACATTGTTAAGTCAAAGGCGGCGGTATTTGAAGATTATAATTTCATTAAGTATGAAGATAAGGCGTTAAAGGAAGGTATCAGATTGGCTAAGAGGTTTATCACGAACGAACAATGCCCGTCATCTGCATTGAATATTATCGATACGGCGGGAGCCTATGTTAAGATGAGGGAGAAGGAGGACGAAGAAATCGTTAAATTAAGAGGTAGATTAAACGAAATTGAGATTGAGAAAAATTCAATCAGTAACAGCGCAAGTGCTGAAGATTTTGATAGGAAAGATATGCTTATCCGAGAGGAATTGGATATCAATAAAAAAATTAACTCAATTGAAGCCAAGATAGCCAAAAATCCACCAGCATTACATGTCACAGCTTCTGATGTGAAAAGTGCGGTTTCTGAAATGTTAAACCTTCCGTTAAGTGAAATGGATGACGATGAGAAAGCCAAGCTTAAAAAGCTGTCTGACAATCTTCGTTCGGTGGTTATTGGACAGGACAGCGCCATCGATGATATTTCCCGTGCGGTTAAAAGACAGAGAATTGGATTACAGAACCCAGACAAACCTATTGTAATGTTGTTTGTTGGTACAACTGGTGTTGGTAAGAGTTTCCTTGCCAAGAGGTTGGCTTTTGAAATGTTTGGCGATGAAAAGAAAATTGTCCGCTTGGATATGTCTGAATATGCAGATAAGACTAGTGTTAATAAAATGTATGGTTCAAGCCCTGGATATGTCGGCTATGAAGAGGGCGGTGTTTTGACAGAGGCTATCAAAAAGAATAACAGATGTGTATTGTTGCTCGATGAGATTGAAAAAGCCCATGAGGATGTCTTTAATGTACTTCTACAGGTATTTGATGAAGGTAGGTTAACAGATAACAAAGGAACATTGGTTGATTTCAAGAATGTCATCATTATTATGACATCAAATGTCGGTGCCAAGGATGTGTCTGAGAAGCGTAGTTTGATTGGGTTTGGTTCACATGATGAAGATACCCGCGATGTTGAGATTATTAGAAATTCAATCAAGAAGACATTTAAACCTGAGTTCATTAACCGTATCGACAATATTTGTTACTTCAACAAACTTACCGACGATAATTTGAAACAGATTATCGTTAACGAAGTCCGTAAGGTTAAGAAGAAACTGGAGGACATCGGTTATGGTATGGATGAAGAATTGTGTACTGGCAGATTGGTTGATTCTATCTTTGAAAACGCCAAGAAAGAGGCTGAGTATGGTGCCCGACCAATCCTTCGGGAGATTCAGACCCAACTTGAAGACAAAATCACAGACTATATTATTGACAAAGAAGTTAAACCTGGATTTATTTTCAGTTATAATGATATTTATAAAGACAATGGCTAATATTTGTATAACATTACCAAAAACAATAAAATGGAGTGACTATGAGCGTGAGCTTGAAACCGTTAAGGATGGGTCACAGGAAATGAATTTCAAAATTCCGACCGTTCCTAAAGACGTTCATCCAGGGGACAGGTGCTACATATGCCACGACGGTTTTGTAAAGGGATGGATGACTATTACCAGTATTGGACCAAAGAAAGGGTTTGATTGCACTACAACAGGTCAACAATGGGGTGATGGTAACTATGTTAGCCGAAGCGGAGAATTCCACTATTTAAAAAACCCAATCCCAATGAAAGGATTTATGGGATACAGAAAATTCGAGGAACCTAAGATGAGTAAAACGGTATATATAACAGAAGAACAAGAACAAGAAATTGTTAATAGATATTTGACCGAGGCTTTAGTTGTCAACTCTGGCCAGGTAAGTGATATTGTTAACTATTTAAATAAATTCTACCAAGCTGCGGTTGATTACGCTGGCGATGTTGGTGTGGATGGCTTACCCTGCCAGACCCTTGGTATTAACTATGTGGTTAACGGCCAGCCATTACAGAAATTGAAAAAAGAAGAGTTGCTTGATGTCATTAACGACAAATTTAGAAGGTTTATCAAAGATGATGCCTCCAGGTTGGCTTATTACAGCCAGATAATTGATGACTGGTTGCATAAACGAGTTAAATTAACTGGCCAATTAAGTGTCAATGTTATCAGTGACGATATGATTAATAAATTTAAAAATTATAAAGAACAACCTAAACAAGATAATAACAAAGACGATAAGAAGGATGATAAAAAAGAAAAAAAGGACTCAGATTAACGAGTCCTTTTCTTTTTGTTCTTGCCTGTTCGCATCAGTCGTTCCCCATATTGTTTAGGGGTGGTTTTATTAACCTCTGGTTTTATTTCATATGTTGAGGCGGTGGTCATGACAGCGGTATCATATAGTGTAGTGTCACAAGATTCGCAATTATCAGCATTCATATCCAACTGAAGTTCACACCACCAATAGCCCTGATTTACTAGGGCTCTGTAATTTTTACACCTAGGACAATCTTTCATATCACATCCAAGCTTTTAGATTCTCAATTATATAGGGATTCCAAAGCACTATTGGTTCAATTCCTCTGGTTGGTATTTTTTTGTAAATCTTCTCAACATAATATTTCATGTTTTCTTCATGTGCTGGTTGTAGAAGAATACATCCGTCATGTTTTTTGATGTTGTTGATTAGGATATTTTTGATAAAATTGTATTCATCAAGTGGCATATCCTTTGTTGGCGCCAAATCATACGGTTTCTTGTTGCCGATATAACCAAGCATGACATTCTGGCTTCTAAAGTTATCGTTTGCGTTACCAAAGATAGGATTGGAACCAGTCAAATGAAAATCGGTTGAATAAGCCTCATCAAATCTCTCAACAAGTTCTTTAAGAGTGAACATGTTCAATATGATACGGTTTTGCTTAAATTCAGGCCATGTCAATGAAACTTCACTCTCATGGTTCGAGATATCAACCTCCAGATTAGGCAACATGACAAAAAACACCGTACCACCCAAATCCTCAATGGCTTTTCTCTCGTTAGGGAAACGGACATCATCCACACAAACAAGGTCTGTTTTGGCGTTGTTAATAGCTTCAACCATTTTGTTAACATGCCAGTTAGGTTTGTACTTTCTGATAATGTCAGTACCAACAAATTGGAGGATTTCCCTTACGTTGTAGGTGTAGATTTCGTTAAACAGAGCAACAATTTCATTGTATTGGTCGTCGGTGTATTCACCGAACACTTGTTCACAGACGGTTTTAGCCCATATCGGGGCATATTTTTCCTTATTAAAACTCCAGGATGCTCCGTTGTCCTTGTAGTAGTTCAACTCTTCAATAGTTTCAAAGCCAAGCAGGTCACAGACCAGGTTTTTTAAAGCGTCTGCAACCGTTACAATGGTACCCTCATGACATCTTGTGAGGTATGTAGCAAGGCTTGTTTTGCCAGCGCGTTTTCGGCCAGCAAATCCGATTATTGTTTTACTCATATTTCTGGCTCCACAGGCATTTCGGCATTATTAATATCGTTGTCATCGATAGTGTTGTAATCGTAGTCGTCTTTGATGTTGATGTGCTCGTCGCATATTTCATCAAGGATTTCATCGAGCGATTTCTTATCCTTTTTGAGTTTCTTGCTGTTGGGCTTCGGTTGCTCGTGGTCAACAATCACATTGCTGAATGCTACATCACGGACAACTTTCTTGATACCAGCTTCGGCCAACACCTCGTCGTCGAAACTGTATTTGTATTTCTTAATCAGCTTGAAGATAACCTTCTTGTCTTCGTTAAAGGCTTCACGGACAGTTTTTCCTTTCAGTCTGCCCTCAGTTAATTCTGTGTCAAAATGGTAGGTTTTCATATAAAAATTATTAAACGTTTACTAATTACAAATATACAACTTTTTCACGAATATCGTAAAAAAAGTCACTTTTAAAAATTGAATAGTATTTAATAATATAGCAGCCTATCCAATGCGTGGTAGAGTCGAAATTGTGACCCCCCTTTGCGTTAGACTGCTTTTTTTAATGCACCTTCATCATCAAACTTGATAAATCGGTCCAGAGTCTTCTTGCAATAGTCTTTATCAATGACCATTTCAGTGTCATTGCTATCCGAATCGAACATATAGTTATTCAAGACGGTTTCAATAATGGACCTGATACCACGGGCCCCCGTTTCAGAAATAATGGCAGCTTCGGCGATAACATCGATAGCGTCCTCAGTGAACGTGAGAGTCTTACCGTCAATGTACGCCAGTTTTTGATATTGGCGCATGATGGAATTCTTAGGCTCTTTAATAATTCTGATTAAGTCTTTCTTTTCCAACTGGTTTGTGTGGGTTATAACAGGAAAACGGCCAATAAGTTCAGGTATTAGACCAAATTTCTTTAAGTCAACGGCTGTGGTGTAGTCAAGAATGCGGTTCTCATCAACCTCAATATCGTTTTTCTCGAAACTGTTAAAACCGATGGTCTTGTTTTTAGCGGTACGTTTTTTAATAATTTCGTCAAGACCAACAAATGCACCCATACCAATGAACAGAATGTTAGTGGTGTCTACTGGGATAAGAGCCTGTTCTGGGTGTTTTCTGCCACCCTGGGGCATAACACCAACAACAGACCCTTCAACGATTTTAAGTAAGCTTTGCTGGACACCTTCACCAGACACATCGCGGACGATGGACATGTTTTCACCCTTTTTGGCAATTTTGTCAATTTCGTCAAGGCAGACGATACCAACTTGGGCACGTTCAACATTATAATCACAGGCCATCAAAAGGCCAGTAAGGATATTTTCAACATCCTCACCAACATAACCAGCCTCAGTTAGCTTGGTACAATCGTGAATATGACACGGTACACCAAGCATCTTGGCAATATTCTGAATTAAAAATGTTTTTCCTGTACCCGTGGGGCCGAGCATAATGACATTAGACTTGTCAATCTCAACGTCGGCAAATTCGCCGTCGTTTCCAAGGCCACATACGTTTGAAAAGACTCGTTTATAATGATTGTGGACGGCAACTGCCAGTCTCTTTTTAGCTTCTTCCTGACCGATGACACGTTCATCGAGGTAAGCCTTTATTTCCTTTGGTGTTGGTATCTTTCCACCATTTACCAGTCGTGTGATATTCTTTGCTGTTAATTCGGCTGAGTTTGTGTTTGGGTTACTGTTACTACTGTTTAATTTCATATATTAGTTTAAATTTAATCATCCAATATAACCAAATAACATTCGTTTTTTCCACAAATGTTATAATTTTTTTTAACTATTTTTAATTTATTTTACTCATATAACCAAAATTTGGGTGTTTTTTCCACACAAATTTTGCAAAAATTTGTTAGTATATTTTATTTAATAACATTATATTTATATATGATATAGTATGCTTTATGAAAAACATTAATGAAGTAAAAGCTAATGACATTGATATAAAACCATTTAAAGTTAAAGACAAATTAAACCCAGAGTTCTTTAATGATGAAGGCCAGCTAAACTCACAAATCAGGATGAGGTTGTTGGATATTGCCGACGATTTTGTAAAGACTTTGGAAATTAAATGGATTAAACCATTGGACATTGTTCTGACTGGTTCAATTGCCAATTACAACTGGTCCAAGTTCTCAGATGTTGACATTCATGTTATATATAAGTTCAGTGATGTTTATGAGAAAACCGAATTTGTGAAAGATTATTTCAATTCAAAGAAAGAACTTTGGAACAACACCCACGACGAACTTACAATTAAAGATTTTCCTGTTGAGTTGAGTGTCGAAGACAGTGACAATCCAGCCCAATCAACTGGTGTGTATTCACTGGAGAAAAATAAGTGGGTCAAAGAACCTGAAAACATGAATGACTCAGAACTTAACAAGGAGTATATTAAAGATTTCTGTGCAAAACAGATGACAAAACTTGATGATTTGTTCGAGGAAATGGATGCCGAGAAAGACAGAAAGAAGCTTGAAACTCTTTCAAACAAGGTCGAGGCTATATACACTAAATTAAAGAATATGAGAGCCGAGGGGTTGGCAACCAAGGAAAAGGAAATGTCAACAGGAAACATCATCTGGAAGATTATCAAACATATGGGATATATCAGCAAGCTATGGGAATATATAAACAAGGTATATGACCGCAGAAATACCATTGATGAAAAAAAAATTTTAAGGATAACTGAGGCTCAGGCCAAGAAGATTAACGAGGTGTACGATGCTTCCAAGTTAGCTAAGTTTGGTCCAGTCAAAAGATATTTCAATTACCTTAATTTGGAACTACCTTTAAAAGGTGAGTATCAATTAAATCCAGATGACCCAAAAGATAAGCAGATTGTATGTAAATGTTTAACGGC
>AUXO011687668.1_pt1 | contig 16345 bp, 11 predicted proteins | sample 768731 | NCBI WGS metagenome assembly AUXO01 (sample SAMN02715735, study PRJNA202380) | gut metagenome | biome: sheep rumen | host: Ovis aries | place: New Zealand: Palmerston North
CAATCGATAATCCGCAATTATCATTCACATATGTATAATTCAGAAGTGGATTTACTATGGAGTCCAACTGACTTCTGCTTCTTAACCAACCAATGTTTATCGGAATTCATTAAGAGGGGACTTTGACCGTTATTTAAAAAAACATAATAAAATGCGTCAATAGAATTCCAATTTAGATATGACACATTTGCTTGATTCGCAAGGCACATATTGCGTCAAAAACGGCTCGAAATTCTATTGACACAACCGTCGGATGTTTTTATAATGATTACATTAAGACTGCATTGATATAACTTTATTGAAAAACAGCAGGAGTGAGAGATGTTTACCGCAATAGATTTTTCGCAATATAAACTTAACGGAAAATATTATGGGGGTTCGGAAAGAAAAGAAGGCATTACCGTAGATGGCGTGGATTATATGATTAAATACCAAAAGGTAACTGCATTTGGGAAAAGAAACAATCATATATCCGAGTTTATCGGGTCGCATATTTTTGATCTGTGCGGAATCGAAGCGCATAAAACATATCTTGGATACAGAAACGGAGAGCAGGTTGTTGCGTGTAAGGATTTTAATGTTGCGGGCAAACAGTTTGTTCCGTTTAATGATGTCGGAGAAAGCACCTTAGATCAGGATAAAGAAATGTACCAGTATGATTATGATGATATTATGCGGATGCTTAAAGACAATTCTAAGTTAACAAATGTAGAGGAAACGATTTCGCTTTTCTGGCGAATCTATATTGTAGACGCTTTACTTGGAAACTTTGATCGCCACGGAGCGAATTGGGGGTTTCTGAAAGAGAATAACAAGTATACATTGGCGCCTGTTTTTGACAATGGTTCCTGTTTATTCCCTAATATGACAGATGAGAAAGAGATGATGGATATTATTGCCTCTAACGAGGAAACGGATAAGCGGGTTTATCAATTTCCGACCTCTCAGGTAAAATTAAATAACAAAAAAAGCTCGTATTATGAAGTGATAAACAGTTTGCAGTTTACAGAATGCAATGCTGCATTGCGTTATGTGATGGCGCAAATGGATTTGAAGAAAGCGGAAGAGTTAATTGAGGAAACGCCATTGATTTCGGATGTACAGAGAAGGTTTTATAAACACATGATATTTGCAAGATACAATTCAATTCTTAAGGCATCTTTTGAAAAACTTAATTCAACGGGAGATTGAAATGAGAGAAGTAATTACGCGGGGAGATATTTGCTTAAACGATGAATACAATTTTACTTACAAAGTTGCCGAAATAACCTACCGAGAAAAGGAAGACGAAAGCTTTATATATGAAATTAAACCTAATTACAGTGTGATTGATCTTCTGACAGCAGCTGATTTTCAAGGGATACCTGGCTTAGATATTGAACTGAAGAAGAAGAACTATATAAGAAAAAATATAACGCCTGTTTTTATCAGCGAGAGGACGCCGGGAAGCAATCGGGAGGATTTGTGGAAACTTTTGGATGATTGTGATATGCAGTATTTGAATCGATTAGAGTGGCTGATTAAAACTGACACCAGATATTCCGGAGATAAACTCTTTGTTCAAAGGCCGCAGGATAAAACAATGGAAGTAGAATCCATTCGAGAACTGGGGAACCGTAGTTCGGTAATCTGTCGAAAAATGCTGGAAACCATTTGCTATGGAAATACTGTAGTATCACAATCATTTAGAATTGATGACAGAAACAGAAAACAGTATTTTGACTTATTAATAGCGCTATATAGTACAGAGCGCAAATATTTGGATACGCAAAGAAAGAAGGGGATTGTCGCATCCGCCGAGAAAGGGAATTATAAGGGAAGAGAGCGGATTAAGATAGATCCATTTGCAGCCGGGGAAGTCTTTTCGGATTATGAGGAAAAAAGGATTAACAGTACTGACGCTTCTCAAAAAATGGGAGTTAGCAAATCTACCTTTTTACGAAGGTATAAGGAATACTGTCATCGTTTAAACAGTTAAGCAATAGCTGAATCATTAAAGTTAATACGTCAGAAAGTTGTTTTATCATCATAGCAACTATTCAATAAAAGAGATCATCAACCGATGGTCTCTTTTTGTGTCAAGGCCTAAAAATGACCATTTGGACGTAAAAAATGTCGTTTCGTCCAAAAGGTATTGCAAAATCTCCCTAAATATAAAAATATGGGTAGGATGCTACCGGCTTGCAGGTAATGATCTCGCTTCCCGGATGAAAAAGTATGATTTATAGGAGAGATGATGAAAACGAGTAGAAAACGATTTGGCAAAATCAGGACGAGAGTTCTTGCCATAATACTAACAATTACGACATTGGGTGCTACCGGTTCGACCGCTTTAAACGTATATGCGGAAGAAATCCGGAACCTGATTCGTTCCGTCGGCAGCGGAGCAAACTCTGAAAATGCTTTCGATTATGCCATTTTTAACGGATCAAGTGACAGTGTTTTAAGCATGAATGCCAATTCTTTGAAGGTACAAGGGGATATTCATTCCAATGGCGGATTTGTTTATCGTGGAAATGAGATAGAGGTGGTCGGAACCATTGAAGCCGGGAATGACAATCTTATCATAAGTGTGTCCGATCCGGATTACAAAGATAAAATCGGGAAAACGAACCCCTACACCGATCCGGTGGAACTGCCGCAGATTGTTTCTGAAATCAGGGATGAGATCAGAGAGGATGCTGCGGTATATTCCGGGTATACTTCTTTTCAGAATACCATTCTTTCGGGAAATGCAATTGTAAACGGTGATGTGGGAATCTACAGCAGCAGCTGTAGTGTGCAAAACAGCGTGATTGTAGCTTCCGGAAACATTCAGATGGGGCTTGACTATCTGTCAAGTGCTGACGGTGGCACTCTTTTCCTGTGCTCGGAAAACGGTAACATCCAAATCAATGCATCAAGCAGCGAACTGAAAGGAATTCTCTACGCGCCGAACGGCTATGTCATGATTACCGGTGACCTGAACCTAAAAGGCAGGATTATCGCAAAGCAGATTTATAATTACGGAAGCAATCTTACGGTTACCGCCTCAGAGGATGACCTGGAGATTCTTGATGGTCTGTCTAAGGTAACCGATCCGGTTATTACCGGAGATACACAAGGCAGGGAGAATCACCGAATCAGCCTGTCTCTTAATGACAACGTATGGATTTCAAAGGTAAAAGATAAGAATATTACTTGGACGGTAAAGGATGCAGAAACCGGAGAAGCTCTTTCGGGAGAAGAGGATTACTTTATTCTTCAGAATGACTCAAAGAAAGAGATTGGAATCGTCTTTCGTACGCAAGGGGATTATGTAGCGGAGGCATCCATTTCGTATAAAAAGAAAGAATACACAGCCTCTTTGGAGATTCATGTTTTGCCGGATATGATGCCGGTTGCGGATTTTCTGGCAGATGAGAGTTTCCTTCGGGATGAAAACAAAGAAGTTTCCGTTCCGGTAACGGATTTATCTTACTCATTGGATGGGGATGAGTTAGGGGTAAGAACTTTTGAAATCTATCATGACGGCAAAGGAGACGGCTCTTACGAAGATTTGGTAACATCCGTTCAAACGACGGAACAGACAATCGCATTTAAGTTAAACAAACTCGGCCAATACAGGATAGTGGAGACGGTTTCGGAAATCTTAGATTCGGAAGTACAGACATTGTATGAGGAAAAAGGAATCGATATTTCTAAAGTAAAGCCGGCTTCTGTTTGCGAGAAACACTTTGTAGTTACAGAGGATGAGTCGGAAGAAGCGGTACAGATAAGCATTAAAAAAACTGTTCCGACAGAAGTCCTTCTTCTTACCACGGAAGATTTTGCAGGGAAAGAATCTTATGCGAATACGCTTGGAGGACTCGCCGACTATTATGCCGAAGGCTTCCTTTTCGGCACCCATCTTTATGAGTCTGGCGGACATTTCTATTATGCGCCTAAAGAGGCGCTTCTCTGGGATGAGGCAAAAGAAGCATGCGAAAAGATGGGCGGCCATCTGGTTACCATATCCTCCCAGGCGGAAAATGATTTTGTAAGGGACGTTATGATCAGTGAAGGAAGAGCCGGATACCTGACGCTCGGATTCTCGGATGCCGAAGAAGAAACAAACTGGAGGTGGGTAACAGGGGAAGAGGTTACCTTTACCGCATGGCGCGGCGGAGAACCGAACAACGGACTGTGGTGGGATGCCCAGAACTATGCCTATATGTACGATAACGGAGAGTGGGACGACGGTTGGCTGAATCCGCAGTTATATATGTGTGAGTGGGACTCCGAGGAAGAGTACTATGCCGGAATCTTAAAGTATGTGAAGGATTCTTTCACTTACGACAATTCTGCCAAAGTAATTGTTACGAACCTGTATGAGGATGTGCCGTTTAAATCGGATGTCATCAAGGCATACTTCGAGAGGGCGATTTACGAAAGCGGCGCTAAGATTGTCCGGATTACGAATGACACGGATGAAGAAACCGTCAATGCTGTGGCGGATGAAGTAAACAGCATTCTTGCAGAAGAAAAGGATAAAAAAGAAACCACTCCGTTTACCGTCGGAGATTTGCTTGATGTAACGCTTGTCAATTTCGATGGGAATGCAGAGGATTATACCGTATTCTATCAGGTGACCTATCAAAGCCCTGACGGAAGTGTTACGCAAAGCGATTTTTCCGGCGATTTCGGAAACTTTGAACTCCCGGGAGAATATAAGGTAAAGGTACAACTTGTAAATCTGATCACCGAAGAAGTGTTTGTTTCCAAAGACTGTGAGTTCACACTTTACGATGCTCCCAAGGCAGAGTATCACTTGTCCGGAGGAATTGAAAGAATACAGGGCGATGACGAACACTGCATCGCAAATGTAATTGTAAATACTTATGCAGACCGGTATCTCGGTACGGAAGGCAATGGTATTGAGAGTACTGTTTATAAGTGGAAAAAGGCAGGTGAAACCACCTGGAATGAAGGCACATGGCCGGATACGTGGGATCTTGAAAACGTCTATCTTCTGTATACTGTCGTAAAGGACAAAGACGGAGTGGAAAGTGCTCCGAGCGTCTATGTATTATCGACGAAAGATTTACCGATTGAGGATAAAGCCGGACCGTCTATTACCATCATTTTCTCCAATCATTATCCGGTTGCCGGAGAGGATGTAACCATTACCTTCCAAGCAGTAGATGAAAGCGGTGTGGAGAGTGCCGAACTTTATATTTCCGGGGAAAAAGTATTATCCGAAACCGGCACATATGTTTATGAGACGAAAGACTCCGGTGAGGTTGTGGTAAGTGCCCGTGCAACCGACGGAAAAGGGAATGTGTCCACCAGAAGTGAAGTGTTAAAGGTTCTTCCGGGAAGCGCTTACGATGTGACTCCTCCCGAGGTGGCGATTACAAGAGTGGAAAAAGATCCGCAGAATTCGGATATGCTTCGCATCTATGGTACCGTGACGGATGAGACGAAGTTATCGGAATACAAGCTGTCTTATTCAAAAGAAGGGGAAGAGGATACCAAGGTTATTGCCGGTGGCAGCAAGGAAGTGACGGATGAACTCTTGGGAAATCTTTCTTTGCAGGGACTTAGTGAAGAATCCTTTGTCATTACGCTTTATGCCAAAGATGCAGCCGGAAATGAGAGCATGGCAACCACTTCTTTCTACAAGAGTACTCTGGGTGTTGATTTTACGAATGTAGTTTTGTCTGAAGACGGAAAACTATTATCGGTATACGGCACGATAAAGGAAGGCGCCGGACTTGCGGATTTAACCATGCAGTGTGCAAGAAGTGATTTTGATAAAGGCGAAGAGTATGGTGAAGGCGAAGAAATTGCTTTGGTTCGCGATAACCTTGAAGACGGCGTTCTTTGTAAGATTGATACCGCCCTGCTTGCGACCGGAGAATATACCCTTACCGTAAAGGTTACAGATATCGATGGAAACGAAGTGGAAGGCTTTGTTGTATTTACCTACACCGAAGGAGAAGTCATTGAAGAGGCAGAGGTAGAGACGACGGAAGTTACTCCCTTTGTCTGGACGGGTGTGGAAGAGGCAGGAGAACAATACCTTGCCGTATTCGGCGTGCCCGGAAATCAGCAGTATGTATTCTCCTGTGTGGATGAAGAGGGAACGGAGATTCCCTTACTTACCAAAGAAGAGATAAACCCTGTTTCGGATGCATCTTCCGATGATGGAGACGAGGTTGTTGAGGCAACTGAGCAGGAACAGGAGCAGGATTCTTTAGAGACGGAAGTAGAAGAAGCTACCGGGCAGGAAGAGCCAACAGAAGAACCTTCTGAAGACTTATCTGTAGAAGATTCAGAACCGGAGAGAGAACCAAAGGAAGAGGGAAGTCCGTCCGAATCCTCCGATAAAGCAGGTTTTGATTATGAGGAGCAGGAAGGCTTTATTTACCGCTATCTGGATAGAAAATATCTGGAAAGCGGAATCTATACGGTAACTGCAACAGCTGTAGATTATCCGGAAATGGTTTCAAGCCTTACCTTCCGCTTTGTAAAAGGTGGAGAGATTACGGCAGAAACGGAAGTTACTCATTCTGCACCTGAGATTACACAGATTGAACTGAATGAGGATAAGACTGCTCTGAATATTCGGGGAAACGTAAATCATGAGGAAGAAGCCGAGCTTATTGTTTCCTGTATAAGAAAAGATGCAGAAGAGACGAATATAATCGAGATAACGCCTTCTGAAGAGGAAGGTATTCTCGGACAGATTTCTCTTGATTTGTTAACAACAGGGGAATATGAATTGATTGCTAAACTTCGTTATCCGGACAATGTAGAGACTACTACGGTAGTTTCATTTACCTATACAGAGCCTGTAACGTCGGAACCGGCAACAACGAAAATCGGAACAGATAAAGAAGAGATTTTGGATGAGAATGATGTTACACCGCCAACACTTGATTTTCATGCAAATGTGGAAGGAAATGAGATTGCCGACGGTACCGATATCATTGCTACGATTGCGGATGATCAAGGAATTCTTTCCTATGTACTCGAGTATCGCTTAAAAGGAGAGGAAGACTACACCGTCTTAACCAAAGGAAAAGGTGCAAAATCCGAAGAAAAGATTGGAGAAATTCACCCGGATTGCCTGCTTAACGGAGTCTATGAATTTCGACTGCGTGCGAAAGATTTTGGCGGAAATGAAGTGGCAGGAAGCAGAGAATACAGTATCTACACACCGGCCAAAATCGGATTCTTATCCCTTGGATTTGTTGATTTCACCAAGCGAATCGGCGGAATGAATATCCAGGCGGAGCGTATTTACAGTAACTTAGTTAAGACCGAAGGAGACTTTGGTTATGGTTGGAACCTTGCGCTTGGCGGAATGACATTAACGAACGGAAACGAACTTTGGAACGGCTATGCGCAGGGAAGTGCCGGAACCGGTTTGGGAACAACATTTACGATTTATGAGACCATCTGTCATGATGTGGTAATCAACTTCGGCGACGGAACGACGAAGACGTTCAAGGTAAAGCTCTCTCCGGAAAGTCAGACACTTCAGCCAATCGATTCCGTAAATGTAGGCTTCAGGTGCGTAGAGGATCCTTCCTATACACTTTCCATTCTCGGAGATGATTCTGCAGAATTCAGCGATGGACTTCTTTATTGGAACGATGAAAGCAACTACTCCGGCATCCGCTATCTTTTAACGGATAAGGAAGGAAACAAGTATACCTTTAACGGAAGCGGGAAAGTTGAAACGTTTGAAGATACCCTTGGAGAGGTTATTTATGTAAGCGATGCCGGTTTCTTAAATGCGGAAGGAAAGGGGATTCATTTTACCCGCGATGAGAAAAATCGCATCACGTCTGTTTCGGATGATTTCGGAAAGAGTGTAAGTTATTCTTACGACGGAAACGGAGATCTTGTCACTTTTGTCGGCGCGGACGGAATCGCAGTTCATTATGAATATGATCACTTCCACAACTTAACCACCATCTTGGACAGCGAAGGTAGAATTCTTGCCCACAGTGAGTATGACAAGGACGGAAGACTTACGGCTTCCGTTGATGCAGAAGGTAACCGTATTTCTTATGAGTACGATCCGTCGCTTTCCATGCAGCGCGTTACGGACAGAAGAGGAAACAGCACGGTTTACTATTATGATGATTTCGGACAGGTGGTAAAGAGCGTTGATCCTTATGGAAATATTGCATTAAATGAGTATGATACGAGTCACAACCTGATTAAGCGAATAGATGAGAATGGAACAGAGATTTCTTATGAGTATGATGATAAAGGAAACGTTACCAAAGTAACCTATCCGGACGGTTCAACCTTGCAGTACAGCCTTCAGGAGAACGGTCTGATTCAGAATGTAACCTTTATGGATCTTATTGTTTCGGCGCTTACCTATGACTCCAAGGGATATATCAATTCGTCTACGGATGCGAACGGAAATGTAACCGAATACACGCATGATGCAAACGGAAACGTGACAAGCGTCAGTGATGCCATCGGATATTCCTATCAGGCAACCTATACGGAAGACGGAAGACTTGCTCTATTGATTGATTCGAACAATAACCATATCTCCTATACGTATAACGAGCGAGGGGAGTGTATTTCGGCGACCATCACAAACGGGGAGAAGTCGCATACGGTTTCCATGACGTATGATTCCTACGGAAACATCTCTTCCGCAACGGACAACATGGGAAACACCTCCCTTTATGAATATGATGCCAAAGGAAATTTGCTTTCCGTTACGGATGCTACCGGAAATAAAACACTGTATCGCTACAGCCTTAACGGAAATGTGGAAGAAATCGAGTATCCGGACGGAAGTAAAGAGACCTTCGAATATGACGAGGAAGGCAATACGATTAAGGCGACCAATCGCTTGGGCCTTAGCAGAACATTTGCTTATGATAAGTTAAACCGTTTGATTTCCACGACTTCTCCGAATGGGAAAACGGAGAGTTATTCTTATGATGCCGTTGGAAATTTTCTTTCCGTAACTTCCATATACGGCGATGTGACCACCTATGAATACGATCGGATGTACCGTCAGACGAAGGTGAACAGTCCGCTTACCGGAACGACCTCTTATGCCTATGATCAGTATTCCATGCTTACATCAAGAACGGATGCGGAGGGAAATACGGTTTCTTATGAATATGATCCCAACAATAACCTGACCAAAGTGACGTATCCGGACGGAACAGGCCGCTCTTACGTTTATGATGCCAGAAACCGTTTGGTAAAAGAAGTAGACGGATACGGAAACGAAACAAGATATTCTTATACGAACAGTGACCTGTTATCCTCCGTTACCGATGCAGACGGGGTTAGCACACAGTATTCCTATGATTACATGGGAAATCTCACCGAGGTTATTGACGGTAATCATCATAAGACAACATACGTATATGATGATGCATTCCGCCTTGTCGAGATGCGAAATGCTGCCGGACAGAGCGCATCCTATGTAAGAGATGCCGCCGGAAGAGTACTTCAGTATACGGATTATGCCGGCAATATCACGGAATTCTTATATGATTCCTGCGGAAACATCCTCTCTGAAAAGAATGCAGAAAAGGAGACTCTGTTTTATTACCATAACGGAGTTGCAACCGGAGCGTCCGATGAGAACGGAAGAATTTCTTATACATACAATGAACTCGGACAGCTTGCTATGCAGACGGATGCAAACGGTAATACGTTAAGCTTTACCTATGACGCATACGGAAATGTTACAAGGATAGAAGGTCTTTCCGTCAGTGAGAATTATACCTACGATGAATTCGGAAGACTTAAGAGTGCAAAGAACGGACAGGGAGAAGGTGTTACGTATTCTTACGATACCCTGTCCAGAGTAAAAGACGCCCTTTATACAAACGGCATTAAGATTACCTATTCCTATGATTCCTGCGGAAGAGTATCCGAGCAGGTTACAGCAGGACCTGACGGGGAAATCTTAAGTTCCTATACCTATACTTACGGCAAGAACGGTGAGCTTCTTACCGCAATGGAAGCCTATACGCTGGATGGAGTTGTTGTTCAGACGGCTGTTCGGTATACCTACAGTAAGACCGGTATGCTGCTTTCCGAAACTCATACCCAGGCCGAAAATGTCTTAACGCAGACGTATTCCTATGATGCTGCCGGAAACAGAATCCGGAAAGAAACAACCGTTACCGGAGACGTAAACAGGCTTGCAAATCAGCCGGTTTCCGCAGGTGTAACCACATATACCTACAACGAGCTAAATCAGTTAATCACCGAAACCTTTACCGAGAATGCCAATGCGGCAAATGAAACGGTAAAGCAGACTGCCTATACCTATGATGCTGCAGGAAACCTGGTTAAGACCTCGGGAGAGAAGGAAGCAGAATATACCTATAATGCTCGCAACCAGCTGATTAAGGCTAAGGTTACGGAGAATGGTGCTTCCAAGGAAGAAAGCTACGGTTATGATGTCCAAGGAGTACGTGCATGGAAGAGAAACTCTACCGGGGAAACCAACTATATCACCTATACCATAGGCGGTCTATCCTATCTCTTTGCGGAAAGTAATGCAAGCGGAGAACTTTCCGCATCCTATCTTCGCGGATACGGACTGGTTGGTGAAACCTTGTATCATAAAGATTCTGAGACAGAGGAAGAGGAAACCTTCTTCTACCTTCTTGACGGAAACGGTGACGTACGTGCACTGGCAGATGATGCCGGTAGCGTTACGGATACCTATCGTTTTGATGCATTCGGCATCAAACTGATCCAAACAGGAAATACAAAGAATCCATACGGCTATCGCTCAGAGGAAACAGACGAACTTACAGGTTTCGTTTATCTTCGTGCGCGTTATCTAAATCCTGCAACCGGTACCTTCATTTCCGAGGATACCTTTAGAGGTGTGCTGTCTAGTCCCATCACCTTAAACCGCTATGCCTATGCCGGACAGAATCCGATTGGAAATATAGACCCGAGTGGCCATTTCTTCATGGCTATTAAGCAGGTTGTAACCCTTACAATTCAGGAAATGTTAAGGGATTATGAGGGTACCATGGCTGCAGGGCGCCTTGGCGCATTTACCTCTGTCATGGGAGCAATCGTAAGTGGAGATTCCGATCTTGGGTGGGCATATATTAAAGGCTATGCCAGGGGTGTCGGAACCGCAGGTCTTGGTAAACTGAAAGAACTTGGTCAAGGAATACGTGCGGCAAAGCAGTTATATATGGTTATTACTCTTGTAAGAGTATTTAAAAATGGCTCTTTGGCGGCTTACTCCTTTTCTAAAAAAGACTATGCAGCGGCAGCATTTTACGGAAGTCTCACGGTATTTGGTGTACTTGAGTACAGAGCTGAAGCAAAAGCACTTTACCAAATGAATCAAACTTCAGTGAATAATGGTGATATTAAATCGCATTTATATTATAATCCGGATAAGGATGAAAGTGGCTCGAAGACCTATATGACAGGAACAGACGGTGAAGAGGAACTTGCAAGATTAGTAGGTGGTAAATCGCAACAGTATAGAAAAACTTCGCTAGGTGGAAGATACATTGACCAACTATCTGCTGATAATATCGCGCATGAATCAAAAGTAGGATATACCACATTAACAAAGCGTATTAGAACACAGATATTAAAGGATGCAGAATTGATTAATACTGGAAGAATCGAAGGTGCTCATTGGCATTTCTTTACTAGTGGAGTCACTGGTAAAGGTGGGGCTTCACAACCGTTATTAGATTTTTTAACTGAGAATGGCATATCATATACAATACATTAGGAGGATATTGAATAGTGAAATATGAAATGATGATTCCACCGTTTGAAAGAGTAGAATTTGAAGAGATGAATAAAAAACAAGTGCAAGAATATTTTGATTGGTATATTGGGCAAGTTGATTATAGGATTTCATTGTTATTGAACGCTATAAAAGAAGATGGTATAGATACTGATTTTGATTATTCTATTGAATCATTAATTCCATTATGGGAATGGTATGAAAGAAAAATATCATATAGAGAGTTGGATGAATCTGAATATCAATTAAGAATAAGTAAGCATCCAGAATGGATGAAAGAATATATTGCTAATAAAGATTTGTCTTGGAATACTTTAATGTATTGCATGGATGTGGCTTTGTACTTTGCGAAAGTTATAATTAGACATAATGCTACAATAAAATGGGGCTTTTTTACAAAACCCAAAAATCGAGCTGATGTAAATCAACCTGTCTTGTTGGGATTCAAATATGACATGGACTTAAATCCTAGATTAATTGTAGAAAACTGTACAAGACGTTCAGGAGAGGAAAGATTATCTACAAGGCTATATGATATGTATTATACATGGATGAAATATATATAAGGGATTAAAGTTGGTAAGAATGGAAATACAAATAAAAGTAAATGATTATAATGCACAAGATGGATTAAAGTTAAATTGGACAGATAATTATAAAATTGAAGTAAACAACAATCATGGAGAAATAATTATATCTGCATATGAAGAGGGATTATTGTCATTAGCTAATCATTTTCTGACTTTAGCTCAAGCAAGGTTAGTTTAAGATTTTGAATTATTTGTCTTAGAAATATAACAGTAACAATTTTGTTGTGATAGAACGACTGTAGCTGAAAGTATTACAGAGACAGGAGGTGGGAAAACTAAAACATATTATAAATGGGATGGACGAGCTGACGAGTGGAGGAAAATAATGTTCAACAAAATTGTTTATGTATTAAAAATGTTTTCTTCGTGTTTAGTATCCGAGCCTGTAATAAGAATAGATGGAATGGATTTATTTTTTGAATTAAAGGGATACGACGATAATAACAAATATCATGAATGTTGTATTAAATTTGTATCTGTAATTGGTTATGAATATCTATTAGCAGGATTTGATATTATAAAAGATTCGTATGATACTATTATTGAGATTGTAGATTCGGAATGGATAGAGAAAATAGAAAATAAAAACAATGGGAAATATATCTATTGGAAACCGAAGCATTATGCTTTATATCTAGACGAAGTGGGGCAATATCAGTTTTTGGCTCAAAATGTTATTGTGGAGGAAAAATGAATTACATTGAATTAAGTAAGGAAGTTTCATGTGCTTTACGCCATACACCATGGAAATACCAAGTTGGAAATGGATGAACAGGGGTGGGTTGATGTTGCTCAATTATTAGAGGTATTGAGAAGAATTGAAAGATGAAAAAATGTTAAGAAATCTGATTTAGAAAACATGATTGATAAATCAGAGAAAAAAGATACGAAATATTATATGAAAGAATCCGAGCATTATATGGACATTCATTTTTAGTGCAGATAAAAAAAGAAAAAGTTAGACCACCGCAGATTCTTTTTCATGGAACTGCAAGAAGATTTCTAGTTGAGATTAAAAAAACGGGATTATTACCAATGAGTAGACAATATGTGCATCTTTCAGTGGATATTGATACGGCCATGCGGGTTGGGAAGAGACAGGATTCTAATCCTATTATTCTTCGGGTTGATGCTATAGCAGCATGGAATGATGGTATTACATTTTATTTTGGCAATGATAAGGTATGATTAGCAGATAGCATACCTGCAAAATATATTGAAGAAGTGGAGTCGAACCAATGATTGTCAATGTGTTTGTAGCATAGGCAAGAAATTGTACATATTTTTTAAGATTTTGGAAGGGCATCTTTGATAGTAGTCGAAAATAGAAGAATAATAATTAGTTTGTACACTTTATCCCAATTAAAGGAGACCTAGCATGAACGACACAAATATACTTTTAATATATGACTATCCAAAAGGATATAAATAAAGGAGTTAAACTTAATAGATTATGAATACTGGTATTTCATTCCAGAAAACCAATTAAAAAAACGGTTTATTGGTATGAGTCAAAGATACCCCAATAGGAAATATATCCCATTTGCGAGAAGAGATGACTGCGACGAAATCGCTCGCTTTGAATATGGAAAAGGAGATACTGTTTATATTGTTCACGATTATGCAGGTGCTGGATTTGAAGAACATAAGAGTTATGATAATATATGGGAATGGTTTAAAGATGCAATTGACGAACTAATAAATGAAAATCAAATTTAGCTTGGTGGAGTATTATTAGTTATATTATTCTTTGCAGGTATTATAGATCACACTTTTTATTAGTTGAAACGTTGATTTTTCAAGGCACCAATCCCGTTTTGGAAATGGCTAGTTTTGGTTAAATAATGTTTTATAATAATCACATCCCACATCATAAAGGAGGAATTAAATCATGCCATATTCACCAACACCAAAAATTAAGGAAGAAATCAAAGCACTAATCAGAGAAATTACTGTAGCAGAGAAAAGTAAAGACAACAAAAAACGGGAAACAAAAGAAACAAATAGGAGATAGAATTAAAAATGTTGTGGGATGTGATTTATAGTTTTGTTATTGCCTTGTTGGTACAAATAGTGATTTCCCTTTTTGTTAGAGGGGGCAGATATATTTATAACAAATGTATAATGAAAAAAATGGAATTCAATCTAAATGGTTATTGGAAAAATACTCATATAAATCACTGTAATGATGAAATAATTGAAATAGTTAGAATGAAACAGATTAAAAATGAAATAAGAATGTATATTACGCAATATAAAAAAGAATCTGTAAAAAAATATCAAGGTAGTGGCGTTATAAGTGGAAATTCTATTGCCTCATACTATTGTGGGAAAGAACAAGTAGGAATATTTTTATTGGGAATCAAAAATGATAATGATGGGAATATGTGGTTAGAGGGTGAATTTTTAGAAGGTGTAGATTTAAACTTGAGTAGAAAAACTAGAGAGAAAAATGTTTATAGGCTGGAAAGAATAAAATTAAGTGTAAAAGAAAAGAATAAATTATTGTCTTGTAAGAATAAATATGATACTGCGAAGGAGATTGTAAGATAGAATGGATTTTTTTTGCTATAAATGTGGAAAATGTTGTACAGATGAAACTTTTTCAAATGGTATGGTACTCATTTATCCAGCTGAAGTAAAAAGATTAGCAGATGCAACTTCTTGTTCGTCTAAAGAGTTTCTAGAGGATTACTGTGTAAAAGATTATATTTTGGTTGATTCTACAGAATACGAAATATATAAGTTAAAAAAGGTATTCAATCATTGCATATTTTTGAATGAAAATCTTTGCAATATATATAAAGACAGGCCAACTCAATGTAAAAAAGCGCCATATGGTATTTTTTCGAAAAAAGTGATTTGGGGAAATATACCGTGTATAAAAAATTTAGATTTTCCGACAATTGATACAAAAAAAGATGATATAGAACTTGTTATGGATTTAATGAATGGGTATGGAAAAATGTGATAACTTATTTCTGATAATCTTAGAGGAATTATAATCGATTATCACATACAGAAAAATGGTGAACTATAGTCAAGCAGGTAGACACTTCATAAGGGGGTGTGCACTTTATTGTGCACCGAGACTTTTGAAGCAAAGAAAGCCCTGTATTTTACTGTGTTATACTAAGAAAATTTTTTTTGGGGGGATACTTGAAAATACTTTGTACCTTGAAAATAGATAATTATTCTATACCATAGGTGGTCTATCCTATCTCTTTGCAAAAACTGATGCAAACGGAGAACTTACCGCATCCTATCTTCGCGGATACGGGTTGGTAAGTGAAACGCTTTATCATAATGATTCTGAGACAGAGGAAGAAACCTTCTTCTACCTTCTTGACGGAAACGGTGACGTGCGTGCACTGGCAGATGAAGCAGGTAACGTTACGGATACCTATCGTTTTGATGCATTCGGCATCAAACTGATCCAAACAGGAAATACAAAGAACCCATACGGCTATCGCTCGGAGGAAACAGACGAACTCACCGGTTTCGTTTATCTTCGTGCGCGTTATATGAATCCTGCAACCGGTACCTTCATTTCCGAGGATACCTTTGGAGGTGTGCTGTCTAGTCCCATCACCTTAAACCGCTATGCTTATGCCGGACAGAATCCGGTAAACTTTGTGGATCCGAGCGGACATTTCTTTTTAGCTATTAAGCAGGTTGTAACCCTTACAATTCAGGAAATGTTAAGGGATTATGAGGGTACTATGGCTGCGGGACGCCTTGGCGCATTCACCTCTGTCATGGGAGCAATCGTAAGTGGAGATTCCGATCTTGGGTGGGCATATATTAAAGGCTATGCCAGGGGTGTCGGAACCGCAGGTCTTGGTAAACTGAAAGAACTTGGTCAAGGAATACGTGCGGCAAAGCAGTTATATATGGTTATTACTCTTGTAAGAGTATTTAAAAATGGCTCTTTGGCGGCTTACTCCTTTTCTAAAAAAGACTATGCAGCGGCAGCATTTTACGGAAGTCTCAC
>AUXO016037562.1_pt1 | contig 16343 bp, 10 predicted proteins | sample 768731 | NCBI WGS metagenome assembly AUXO01 (sample SAMN02715735, study PRJNA202380) | gut metagenome | biome: sheep rumen | host: Ovis aries | place: New Zealand: Palmerston North
AGTTGATTCTATAGGAGACGAAAAAACTTGGGAAGATATAATACATGCTTTACGTATAAAACCCGTCCTTCAAGTTTTACGAGGAATATATGATACTTTAAGACCTTGGTTTAATTATAGTGATCGTGATTCCTGGAAACAGCATTATTATCAATTGAATGTTGATCTCTTATTTGAGCAACTGATTAATTCTTGTAATCCTGATCACTTAACTATCAGCACATTACAGGCACACCTTTTTAATAATATTGCTGGTCAGGTTTCCGTTGATAGCAGGATACCTACCGCTAAAGCAGATACTACATCTATCCAGTGTATTACAGTTCATAAGTCCAAAGGGCTTGAATATGGATATGTTATTTTGCCGTTTGCTTCGACCCCAATTGATCATATTAAAAAAGAACAGTTGCAAGTCAGTGTTAAAAATAGCAGCACCGGCATTGAAATTGGTTATAGTTTGTTGCCAACTGATGAATCAGAACCTTTAAGGAATAATTATTATGATATAAAAACTGAAGAAGAAGAAAAGAAAAGAGAAGAATCCCGTATTCTATATGTTGCAATGACAAGAGCAATAAAGTCTTTTAGTTGGATACAATTACAAGGCAAAAACTCGCTGTCATGGCAAAACATGATTTATATGGAGGAATAATTTCGAATGCCATATAAAATATACACGTATGAAGATCCTTATAAAATAGACGAGGCATCCTTTTGGGAAGAAATCAAAGCATTCCCACATTTTTGTGTTGCAAGAACCTTAGTAAATGGTTTAAAGGATGTCATGCAAGATAGCATAACTGGGCTGATTTGCCCGTTCGAAAATCTTGTATCGCATGAGTTAGTTTATAGGGAATGGACTAAAAACATTTCTCTCCGGATACAACAGTATAGTATTTTATCGTCTATATTTAGAAACCTTTTAGAAAAAGGGCAAATAGATGACTCTTTTTACTTATCACTAGTTCAAAATCAAAATCATTTTTTGGATGCATTACGCTTATTTATAGAGTTAGGTATTTCAGCAGATTCATTAAATTCTTCAAAAGCAAATAAAGAGCAACGTGTTTTTATATATTGCTTGAGTAAATTAAATGACCTTCCTGCGTTTTGTTTTCCAGAAACACCTTCTTGCGAAAAGCTTCATGATATCATAAGTGATTTAGCAGTTAAAGAATTAGATGAGTACAGAGAAAAACATAGAAATAATATTACAAAAAAAGATCAAGATTGGTACACAAATGCTATAAAGGAGACTAAAAAACAGGCCCTTACAGCAATAGTTGTTCACGGAATACATCAATTTGAGCCTCCACAGTTACGATTATTGACTGAGATGGAAGAAATGGGAATAACGATAATCTTCCTATTTAACTATCAAAAAAAGTATTCTGAGATATATTCATCCTGGAAAGATATTTATAGTCAATTCGGGGAGGACTTTATACATGATGATAATATTAAGGGGTATTATCCAGACTTGATGCAAACGCCAGGTAACGCGCTTGCATGTGCCATGGGAACCATATGTCAAAATACCACATCAATTAATGATCCGAAATTTGCATCGTGGTATTCATTATATAAAAACATACCTTTTCATGAATTTACTAATATAACTGAATATGCTCATTATGCGTCAACACATTTAGATAAAGCAATAAAAGCCTACAAAGAGAACCAGAGTGTCATAGAGCGAGGTAATCATGTTTGGAATAATGCAGCAGTTTTGAAATTTTTAGATGAACAAATATACTCTGCAAATAAAGATGTTCAAACACTGCTAAAAATATACTATCCTCAATTCTCTAAGAACCGGCATTTTTTAGCCTATCCGATAGGACAATTTTTTTCAAGTCTTTATAAATTATGGGACTACAAAACAAATTCAATTTGTATAGATGTTGACCTAATAAAAGAGTGTTTGTCTTCGAATATTTTGCAATCTGGAAAAGGAGAAGTATTACTTCGTACGCTTAACACTATTGAAATCACATTTCAAGGAATAAATTCTTTTTCAGAATTTCAGCAGCATATTGAGGGAGAGTATTTAACTCATTATAGTCTCATTTCAACATCAAAAAGTACTGATTATGTATATCCGCTGAGACAGCTTTCTATATACAATAAATATGCCGTTTCAAAAGCAGACATAAACAACCTCATCAGCGCTATCAAAGAGATTAACAATATCGCAGTTTCTTTGTTTTCAAATAAATCATCTCCAGAGGGATATATTGAATTTGGGAAACATTTTGAGAAACTGGAATTATTTTTGCAGCAGAGAGAGTTTTCGTTAGCAACAGCAGAAGAAAGGATTTTGATAAATGCGTTACAGCTTAGACTGGACGAAATAAAACCTGAAAGATCAAAAATTCAGGGCACTTTTCATGATCTCCAGCAAGGATTATATTTCTACTTAAAGCAAAAAGAAGAAGAGAATGAAAATGCTGATTGGATTGTGAAAAACTTTGAACAGATTGATGGTGATATACTTCAGAGCAAGAAGCAAGTACAGAATAACCGATTAAAAGCATATCACTTTGCATGCGTCTCGGATCGAGACATGAATTATCAAATAGATGATTTACTTCCATGGCCCTTAACGGATTCTTTTATTCGATATGCTTATTCGCCCATAGATTTACAGTTTAGGGTATACTATACTGCGTTATCTCAAAGGAGCGATTTTCTTAGATACGCTTTATTTTACGGATTATACTACAACTGCTCCAACTCAGTATTGAGTTATGTTAAGCAATATGAAAGCGAGACAACAGAGCCGTATTCATTAATTAAAATATTAGGATTAAAAGCCAAGAATAGTATCATAGATAATCCAGATAGCTATAATGATCCGCCTGCTTTTGTACGAGCTGAGAACGCACGGAAGGTTAATTATACTGTAATGGAATTATCAGATATGTTTTTGTGCCCTTATAGGTTTTTCCTTGATTATGTCATGCAGAATAGTCCCGTTTATTCTAATGACTTTTTGTATCAGAAGTTTTACGAGAATTTCTTATTACGAACGGTTTGGAAACGCATTGAAAAACTCACTCAAACAAAAGCTATTGAGTATCTTGACAATTGCATATCTCAGGAAAATGCAAAAATAAGACGTTATTTTTTCTTTTGGAAAAATAGTGAAATAGTTGATTTAGAACGACGTGCAAAGAATTACCTAATTAATAATATTATTAATGACAAAGAAAATAAGGTAATGAGTCCTTACTCAGATATACATGTTGCACTAAGGACCTTATTTGGAAAAGCAAAGTTTGATATTGATATCACTGAGTCAGAACTAAGGCATCCTTATAAATCATTTGAAGCATTAACATATTATCCTAAGCCATCGGTGAAATCATATTCTTTACACAAAATACCTATAAATGATAGGAAGGCTCAGAATAAAGCTTTACTATTAAGGTTAAAAGGCGAAGCACAGGATTATCTAAATCAGAAAACAAATAGTTCTAATAGTGCAATGTCTTCCGATTGGTGCACATTCTGTACACATCGTGGGAAGTGTATTGAACCGTATTTAAAAAATAATTAAGAAGGATGGAGGGGGTCCTTATGATTAAAGGCTGTTACTATAGATGCCCAGTCGCAATTGAAGCAGGCGATAGTATATATCCTCGCTTTTTCGTAATGGCACAGCTGATAGAATATAATGAATTAGCTGATGCTGTAAAAATGAAGATGCATGATCTGATAGGGACAAAGGCATATTATCGCAATATTTTAAACAGAGATGTATTTAAGGCGTCTTCAGTATGTAGATGCTCAGCCGTTAAAGGTGGGCTTGTTGAATGCGCACAGGGTAAGGGTAATATACTTGCAAAGGTAAATTCAACTGATAAGTCCTTGCCATATGAGTATTTCATCAAACTACATTCTGGTGAAATAATCCGAGAAAATGAAACAAATTTGAAGATAGAGTTCTCACAAATGGACTTTTCTCCAGCAGAACAGCTAAGAAATTATGAGTTTCAACATCCGACTTGGTTTATTAATCATTTAAAAGTAAGTAGGGTATTGAATCTAGTAAATAATGCCTCATATGGCTTTGACATTTTGTCTGGATGCAGGGCATTTCTTCTGCCTCATCAAATTAGCACAGTTTCACGTTGTTTTGAATCTCTTCCGATTAGATACATGTTAGCTGATGAAGTGGGATTAGGTAAAACAGTTGAAGCCTGTTCAATCATGAAAATTCTTTTAAGTGAAAATATAGGCTATAAAGTATTAATTATTGTTCCTGCTGCTTTAGTGACACAGTGGAAGAATGAGCTTTATTATAAATTTAATATTAATGCGACAATTGCAAAGAAATCTAATACGGTATGTATTTTACCACTGGAAGACCTTTTAAAATATAAGGAACTATGTGATCAGAGTTGGGATCTCGCGATAGTCGATGAAACACACAGGTTATTACTTAACGATAGCATTTATCGATGTGTTCAGAGAATAAGTGAATCAGTAACTCATATCCTGTTACTCTCAGCAACCCCCATTCAAGAAAGAAATGAGGAGTATCGTAAATTATTAGCTCTATTATCGCCTGAACAATATGCTTCTATGCCTGCGGAGAGATTTTCATGGCTTGTCAATAAACAGCAGAGCATACAACAATCAGTAAATCAACAGTTAGGCAGATTGTCAAAATATGAGGATTATAGCGAAATAATAGTTGACAAACTGCAAGATATATCATCTTCTTTGAATGATAAGGGGCTTAAAAAACTCATAGCGTCTATAGATCTCAGTACTGAAGACGGTGGTAAAGAAGCGGTCACACAAGCTCTGTCATATATTTGTGAAAACTATAGGGTTGAGAGAAAAGTGATTCGTAATCGGCGACAGCTTATTTCAGAAGAATTAGCAGACAGAGAACTAATTGAACTGCCATATACTCCACTTACAGCTGATGAAATATATAATGAAACGGGTGCAATTCAAACTGTTCTTTCATATTTATCGGATCATTCAGATGATAGTGATTCTTATATTACTGAAATTGCAATTCCTTTACTGGGTGCATTATTTAGTAGTCCCTGGGCACTGACTGAAATGATACATTCATTGAAAATACGTGATGATGGATTAATAGATAGTGCTCTTGACTGGAAACGTCAGGCTATTTCTGAACATAATTGGATGGAAAAAGCATTAGATGAAGACCCTGATTTGATAAAAGGTAGATTACTTACAGTTCTAAATTACATAGATCAGGAGACAGATATAACAGATAGTCCGGAATTTAAGATAGTAGTTTTTACTTCGTATAATGCTACACTAAAGGAATTCCTGAAAATTTTCAATACACGTTATAAAAAGATCGGCATAAAAGCGGTAGCTTTTGGTAAAGGGATGTCTCAGGCTTCATTGGAAGACAGTGTTTATGCATTTCAGAACGATCCGGAATGCCGGGCAATTATCTGCGATGAGACAGGAGGAGAAGGAAGAAATTTTCAGAATGCACAAATGGTAATTCATCTTGATATACCGTGGAATGCAAACGCAATTGAACAACGCATAGGTCGATTAGATCGGTTAGGAAGAGATCCAAATATGGTTGTTACATCCGTAGTGGTATATACACAGAACACTGTTGAAGAGCAGCTGTTCCATATATGGAAAGATGGGATGAAATTATTTGAACAATCATTAAGTGGACTTGAGATTATTACTGGTGAATTAAATTCACTTATCATAGAAGCGCTTGCTGATGATTTTTATAATGGACTGTCTAACGCATTTGATGACATTCTCGATGAAGCTGAAGAAATGCGTGAAAGTGTAGAAGATGAGCAACTTTTTGATGTTGGAGCCACTTTATATCGTCCTTTGTCTCAAGGCATAGATAATGTTCTAAAATTATATTCTACGGAAAATGATAACTTTTTTGCTAATGCAATGCTTGGATGGGGAGGACAGGCAGGACTTATTTCCGATCCGATAACAAAGGATAATTTAGTGAGATTTCGCGAAGAAAAGTTTGAGCCAAGAGCCGCTATGCAGTCACTATTTGCCCCAATAAAATGGAAACGATATGCTAACTCCTCTATGGTCAGAAGATTAAATCAAATCTTGGGTACTTTTGATAGAAAAACGGCTTCTCTGAGAGAGGATCTTCTTTTCTTTGCACCAGGAGATACTGTTTATGACAGTATCATATCTAATGCAGTAGGTTGTAGCAGAGGCCGCTGTTGTGCTTTTGAAATAAAAGATGAGTATGAATATGATGGAATACTCTATATTTTCAATACAGAAGCGAATGTTAGTTATCTTTTGGAAAATGGTTTTTCATTACGGGTCTTAGAACAATATAAAATGTTCTTACCGTTGAATCAAATCATGATACTGCTACCACTTAAAGCAGCCAGTAAATCAATCCCGGAAGATAAAGTGTTAGATACTGTTTTGCATGCAAAGGCAAGCCAATTATATCATTTAGGCAGAAGGAGCCGGGATAGCAAATTATCATATTCTCCTTTAGAGGAGTTTATAATACAGACACCACCAGACATCTGGGAACCTATAATTGAGCGCTACACGCGTATAGCATATAAAAAGGCAATAGCGCAGATCCGTGACAATACTGAGTTTGAAACTGCCAGAGATGAAATGCAACGGGTTATACATGGCATGCGATCCGAAAGAATCTTTTTTGAAAAAGATGATTCTGACATTAAAGAAAAAACAGAGCTATTTAATGCTACTTTAAAAGCTATTAAAACAGCAAAGCCAGTATTAGATGCTGCTTGTGTCATCAGGGTAATTAAAAATGGAAAGTAATATAATCCTACAACAATATATGACAGGGTCTTTAAGTGCTTATAGTGCTCTTAAAGATTTAGAGAAAGTGATAAGCTCTGCGAATACATACTATGAATTACAAGATGCTGCTCGTGCTCGATATGTCAAAGGTTTTATCAAACGCATATTGCAACATAAACAAAATAAAGCTAGTGATAAAGATTTATGCTTAGCTTTAAGGGATATTCTGATTATTTTTGGAAAGATTCGTTTGAATCCTGCATTACATAGTCTTGTAAAAACTTATCGTGATGATTTCGATTTTATAATGGAAGAGGACCGCTTAGTAACATGTCCTCTTGTTGTTCCTTTATGGATTCAAAATCATAGTTTTATTCGGGAAGCGTACTCATTACATTTTTCAGAGGATGAAGATATTAATTCGGAATCAGTTGGAGATGTAACATTACGAAAACTTACACGATTCAAAAATTATAAAAGCTTTGAACAGAAATTAGCTGTACGTACTGCTTTCGAACTACCAAGTGGATATACATTATTAATATCATTGCCAACAGGTGGAGGAAAAAGCCTTATAACACAGATGATAGCAAGTTATTCTCAGGGGCTGACTATTGTAATCGTTCCCACTGTAGCATTAGCTATGGACCAATTCCATGCAGCTATTGTAAATCTTAATGATAAAAATGATATTTACTGCTATAGAGGAGAGCAGTCAGATAGTAACCGAAAAGAAATATTTAATGGTTTGGCAAAACAATCTATAAAACTATTATTTATTTCACCGGAAGCTATAGTAAAGAATAAGAAGTTAAGTGGTCTCCTTGAAAAAGCAGCAGAAAATGGATATTTAAAAAACGTAGTAATCGATGAAGCACATATTGTCCCAGACTGGGGGATCTTTTTTCGACCTGATTTTCAAATATTCTCTATCATCTTAAGACGATGGAAATCTTATGAACAGTCAGTTATCAGAACATTTCTGCTATCTGCGACTTTATCTGATGATGTTGTGGACACTTTATTTTTCTTGTTTGGCGACAGTGGAAAAAATGTTCAGTTGCGTTGTGATGAATTGAGAAGAGAGCCTAGATTTTGCTTTAATTCGGTTAAGTCAAAATCTGAACAAATAAATAAGATTATAGAAGCAATAGAGCATTTGCCGAAACCTATGGTCATTTATGTTCTGGAGCCTAAAGAAGCACTTTACCTACAGAAAGAACTACAAAAGGTTGGTTATTATAATATTCCTGTTTTTACAAGTGAGACAAAAGATGATAAACGTGAAGAAATATTACAGGGCTGGAAAGAACATGAGTATGATATTGTTTTAGCAACATCAGCTTTTGGGATTGGTGTTGATAAACCTGATGTTCGCACAATTGTTCACGCTTGTGTTCCGGAGAATCTCAGTCGTTTTTATCAAGAAGTCGGTCGAGGTGGTCGCGATCGGCTACCATCTCTTAGCCTGTTCATGCCATATCAAAGCAATTATGATGGTGAAGGTGATCTAAAAAGGGCACATGGATTAGTAAAATCCCGTGTTCTTACTGTAAAGGTAAGTGTTATTCGTTGGCAAAGCCTTCTACGTTCTCCATCAACTATCATAATAGATGGAGACACTTGTATCTTTGATACATCAACAGCCCCATTATCTATGACTTATGAAGAAGCTGAGCTCGTAGGAAATACAAATATATCTTGGAATATCAATCTTTTGCTATTTTTACATCGAACGGGTTTTATCACTTTGACGGATACAGAGTATGTCCCCAATACAAAATCTTATGTTATAACTGTAAAATTATTAAAGCCAGAGATACTTGGGGATACCGAACTCTTAACAGCTGCTCTGCAAGAACCGCGACAGAGAGAACTGGATCTACAATTAAATGGCTATCGTCTGATGAAAGAGCTAGTACAAAAACCAAAAGCTTTTTGCTGGGGTCATATTTTCAAAAATTTATATCCTCTTTCGAAGGAGATCTGTAATGGATGCCCGGTTGACGAACATGGCCGGTCTTCTATGGAACAAGAATATAGACTAAGAACAGATCCTGAAATAAAACTGCTTCCACAACCGGTATCCAGAAAATTAGAACGAAAAATGGGTTCGTATATAAATCTGATTATAAATCGCGAATCCTCAATTAGTGAAACCAATGTCCAAACGATTTGTACAAAAGCATCGTCATATGGAATAGGTGCAATAATCCTTCCAGAAAAACTTTCCGAGAAAGTTGCTTTTGATGGTGTGATTTTCACATATGAAGAATTCTATTTTTCAGTGATTCATACTCCATATCTATTCAGTAAAGGAGTTTTATGTATTTTTAGTGATAATAGTTTAACTAACGAAACATTATATAAAAACATTTCTCTCCTTAATGAATTTAAATACCGAATCATTTTATATTGTAATGACCAAACGACTTACTCTACGAATGGAAAAGCACTCTCAGAGTGTTTAGATGGATACAGGCTTTCAATTAACCAATTTTAGGAGGAAACTTTTATGTTTGATATACATCCAGATAGCATGCGTATGGATCCGACTCCAGAACGTGTTTATACTGTATGCCGTATTATTGAAAGAATGTCTCTGAGTAAAGCTGATTTATATGATGCAATGTCTCTGGGGAACCCAGGAAAATCAAACTTTAGCGAAATCAAGGCCGCAATCAGAGTGGCAACGAATGAATTGCATTTAATTGAAAATAAAGATGATAAGCTCATCTTGAAGGTAGATCCACAAATTCTTTCTACACCTATTTCTTTTAGAAGACACATTAGTTCAATAGTCTTTAAAAGAAAAGAATCCACTTTTTTTAGATTTTCTGCTTGGTATATACAAAAAAATGAGTCAATAGCCACGCTAAACTCTTGGGAAGTAAAGGCAAAAACTGCATCTCTTGAAAATGATGATTTACAGGGAATGAATGAAAACGCTGCATTAGGATGGCGATTTTGGGCCGCATTTTTAGGATTAGGATATTTGCAAGAAACGACTTTGATTCCAAATATGAAGATTAGACTGCAAGACATCTTATCTATATCTTTTCCTCATTCTTTTTCATATGACGAGTCGATTAGAGCAGTTGATTTTACTATTTGGCTTTTGAGCCAACTACCAGAAGTACAATCCTCAACACCGTTGCCACTCGCATTATCAGCTGGACTGAGAACATTACATGAATTAGGGTATATTACATTGGAAGCGAGACCGGATACAGAAAGGATTCAATTGTACTACGTAGATGGAGACCCTATAAATGATTTCTCACATATTACTGTGAAGGGAGATGTTGCCCTATGATTTGGGATCAGTACCGTGCAATAATGGAGCAAAAAGCTATAAAAACGGATGACATGGCAACGGAAGATGCCTATTTTATGGCAACACATATGCCATTTTCTAAACTAGAAGTTTATCCAAATGGATTAACGACACAAGCGCCAGAAATAATGACTGAAGACCAGATCTTTGAGTCATTAATATATAATCCTGAAAATCAGAATCGCTTTATTATTGTTCGAGGAAGCAATGGTACCGGAAAATCACATCTTATTCGTTTTCTTAAAGCGAAGTTCGAAAGCAGTCCATCAATCATTTATAACGAAGAGATTGAACAGGTGATTTTCCTTAGGCGACTGAATAACTCTATTAGAGGTGCATTTAATCAATTACTGGAACAACATGTCATAAAGGACATGGAAATCGAAGAAAAACTAAGAAAATTTGTATCTTCGAGTATTGCGAAAGATGAGTTTTCTTTTAAAACAGAAATATTGTTTGCATATATTGCCGCAGTTGCAAATGACAGATCAAACGAGACATATAAACAGGTTATTTGCCGGAATATTGCTCAATATCTTTCAGATAGTAGAGTCCAAGACCATCTTATGCGCGAAGATGGCGCTATCTCTAGGTGTTATAGAGTAATAACTACGCCTAGTGGAGAAGTATTAAAGGAAACCGTGATTTTTACAGAAGAAGACTTTAATGCAAGAAAAGTTAATAAAGCAGTAATAAGATCCGGTAACCCTGAAGCGCAAGACTTTGCCTCAACTATTCAAGGAAGAGGACCAGAGCAGGAAAACGAAATCAAAAAGATAGTAAATTATCTGAATCGTTTTACCCGTTCAGTAGTTCAACGTTGCGCAGATATCTCTAGTGAAACAGCTAAATCTATTTTTGTTCAGCTTCGCCGCGATTTAAAAAAGCAAGGAAAGAATCTTACCCTCTTTATTGAGGATTTTACTGGGTTTACTGGAATAGATTCAGAATTGATAACTGCTTTATCCACAGAGCATGGTGGTGAGTACGCGGACTTATGCAGAGTTACTGCCGTTATAGGAATAACAGATGGTTATTATGACCAATTTAAAGATAATTTTAAAGAGCGAGTCACGCATCAGATAAGTGTGACAGAGCGAGCATATGGATCAGAGACTTTTCTGTATCAGATGGCTGCAAGATATTTAAATGCTATATATTGTAATCCAGAAACCTTGCGCAGCTGGTACAATAACGGTGCAAAAGCTTCTGAATTACCTGTAAATGATTTTGATGTTCCCTGTGAATGGGACTCGGAGGATATATATGGTAAATCATTGACCTTATATCCATTCAACAGAAAGTCGTTATTCCGACTATATGAAAGCCTTCCAATAAAAACTCCGCGCCGTTATTTAAGTGATGTTATTCGTGCTCAGCTAAAAGAATATTTCGATGGAAAAAAGTACCAGAGTGACTGGCTTTTCCCAATGAATCCAGGTGCGATTCAAATGACAAATACTCCACATAGCTCTGCCATTGATAGACTTGACACTTTTTCTGCTGAGGACCGAGATAGACTTAAAAACCTTCTGGCAATCTGGGGAAATGGAACTGCGGCTATAATCAAAAAGAACAATAGTATTATGATAGGAGATATCCCTTACGTATTTTTTGAGGATATTGGATTATCTGGTTTCCAAGGGATTGGTGTACAGAAAGAAGATACTGATGAGGTCAAAGTCATATTGCCCTCTGTAGGCCCTAAGAATGAAGAAATTCAAGATACAAAGCCGCAAGTATCTCAAAAAGAAGATGCAGCCACAAAGAACTATAAAAGATGGAAAAATGATATTGCAGCATGGTTTTCTGGTTCGGATTTAATGTATCATGCTGATTTCCGGGAATGGCTAAGATATTTTATTTGTGGTATTAGAAATTCTAATGGTGCTATAAATTGGCAGGACTTAGGAATACCTGCTTATATAGCTGCAGAAAGACTATCGGATAAAAGTGTTTTTTATATAGAAGGTCAAAGTGATCTGGGTAATGCTAATAAAGCACTTGTTTTGCTAAAAAGAAATGCTGAAGGCCGAGATGCGTTAATGGCTCTGTTAGAATATCATTATGCCGGAAACTGGGAATTTGATGGCGCATCTTTTTATCAACAGAAACTAATCACTTGGTTAGAGCGTAATGAATCCACAATCATTGAAAATGTTTATGGTTCAAACAACTACAGGGAAAAGCTTCCTATAGAAGAATGGTGCCTTGCTTTACAATACATTCGTGCACTTATTCTCGGTAATTCAGTACAATCATCGAATACTATAGAAACCATAAAAGTATTATTTAGACGGTATGATAAGAATAAGGAAATTACACATTCCTCGGAAAAATGGGAAGACTTGGTCCGCTTTGTTGAAAGCGAGTCTACAGGCTTTGATAGCTCATATGATTTATTAACAAAAGGGTCAAAAACTTATATGGGATCTATTCAGCATGCGAAAGATACCTCTGTATTCGCATATAGGACAGATTCATTAATCGATGCTGTGCAACACTTACAGGTCTGTTATTGGGATATTTCAAAAGAGTTGCCAGAATCACCACCTAAAAATCTACTTTATAATCCAGCTATTCTTCTTAAGCGGCTATATCCAAGGATAGCGGTCGTAGTTGAAGATGAAATAAATCATATCAATGCTAATTTGGATAGAATATCTAATTATGTTGGGGAAGTTACTAAAGACAATGTGCTGCAGAATATAAACAGTATCCAAGATTTGATACGTTCCTTCCAGCAACACGGTATACTGGGTTATTATGATATAGCCAATAGGTATCAGGGTGAGCCGATGTTGCTTACTGACAAGATATATAATGCTATCATAAATGTATCCGATATAGAACAGAAGCCTCTAATTGAAAAGCTACGGATTCTGTCCGGCAATTCATCTTCAATAATTTCCGGCTTCTTAAAAGATCTTCAGGAAATTGAACGGATCGCAGAAATCCAAAAAGAAAAAGCGTTACAGTCAATGAAAAACGTCACAGGGGATGCAGCTATTGATTCCATGACAGATGCAGCTATCGAGCAGCTTAATATGATATATGAGCGACTTGAGAGGATGGTAGAATCAGATGTTGATTGATAAAATAAACTCCAGCATCTCAGCAATCGAAAATAACCGGGATGCTCAAGCTCGAAAAAAGTCTATCGAGATTTATAAGCAGGCATTAAATAAGTTAAATAAGAATACAAAGCAGTTAATTCAAGTATTGGACACAGTGGATGCACTTTATAATAGTGGCATTACCGAAAAAAAACCACTAAGTAATCAGACCGTACAGGATCTAATGGCTTTGATAGATAAGTGTGGCATGGGTCTTCATGATGGGTCATTAACTCCAGACACTGTTCAACTTTTAGTAGCACATATTCAAACAGCAAGAATAAACCTTAATACGCATTGGGAAACAGAAGCATCTATTTATGCAAGTGGAATCAAAGGCTACTTAACTATGATTGCTTCTCTAACCGATAATCCGAAAGAAGTCAGGTCTCTGGCCACTGCTATTGAAAAAGCAGTCAATAGTAATCCTACCGAGAATAGTATTTCAAAATTGGTTCTTGATGTTGGTAGTGCAAATAAGATTATAAAAGAGTATTCATTGCAGCCTCCCATTGAAGCATTTTTACAGAAGGTTTCCTCGAATAATGCAACACTTGCAGATGTTACGCCGACAGTAAGAGAATGGCTGCGTGATAAAAAACTGATGGGAAAACTACGAGTAACGTTTTAATGGTGTTTTTCAAAAGATATGTGATATAGCATTTTTTATGTTATAAGTTTGCTAATTTACATTATATCAAAATGACATGAAAGAAGTAGTAATAGTATGAAAGAAATAGTACTTAACGAGTATAATGTTGTCAAAAACCTAAAAATGCCATTAACGCTACAATTAGAGTTAACTCTCTGCTGTAATTATAATTGTCTTTTTTGTTATAATAATTCACGATATGAAATGAAAAATCCGATTGGTACTCGAAATTGGATAAAATTAGCTAAGGATGTTGTTGAGAAAGAAGGGGTATTTAGATGTGCGCTCTCTGGAGGAGAACCATTATTAAATAAAGCTCTAGTATTAAAATTGATGGATATCTTAGGAAGTGATGGAACATCTTTTGAATTAATGACTAATGGATATTTATTAGATGAAAAATTCTTACAAGATATAGAAAAATACAATGTCTATTATTTTCAAATTAGTATAGATTCTTCGCATAGAGAAATACATAATTATTTAAGACAAATTCCAGATGGATTTGAGAAATCTATTAAAGCGATAGAGTTGTTAACTCATAAGAATTACAATGTAGTTATTTCTAGTGTCATTAATAAATACAATATTCATGAAATGGAGGAAATAGTCTGCATGGCATCTGGTTTAGGTGTACGATCCCTATTTTTAAGCCCTGTATACCCAGTTGGTCGTGCAGAAGTAGATTCAAATATTGTATTAGATTCCGAACAGTTAACTTACTTTTATAGCGTAGCAAACACATTAAAGCAACAATATTCAAAAGTGATGGATTTACGGATTGCACTAGACTATAATAGATATATAGAATATTTGAAGGTTAGTTTTCCAACCGCATTATTGGTAAAACCGAATGGTGATGTTAAATTCAATTGTCTATCAACTCACATATTGGGGAATATCTCAGTATTACCGATTGATGAAATTTGGAAGAATGCTGTAAGAAAGGAGTTGTGGAAATATGCATGATAAATACGAAAGCCCAGAAATCAAAAGTGAAGAACAGATTTATACACAAATGGTAGTTTTATTGGCTGGTGTTGTTGTGTCACCACCACCATCAGACATTAACGATAAATAAAAACAATATTGCATAGATATAAATTTCAATGGGTAGAAGATATCATCCTTGTTATCTAAAAATTAGATTTGATAACAGTATAACAATTGTATCTAATCATAATGCTGAGATATTCTTTCTTAATGGCACTGCTAAAGATATACTTTTGGGGTTTGCTGATTATAAAACGCTGGAAGAAATCATCGATACTATTTATCAAAAGAACCCTAGTATGGATTTTAAACGCATTGAAGAAGATGCGGTAAAGACTACGGAATTTATGGTAGCGGCCAAGATTTTATATGCAGAATGACAAGAAAAAAAATATCAATCAAAAAAATATATCAGATAATATTACTTTTTGGATTGGTATAATCGGATTTGTGCTTTCGGTTGTTAGCTTTTTTCAAAATAGCTCATATAAACTACTAATTATAGTGGTTGCTATATCATTATGTGTGGTATGTACCATAGTTTCATTATTTAGAGCGACAAAGTCTGCTGAACGAGCAATATTCAAAGAAAAAAGAATAGAGCAAATTAAGAAAGATGTTTCAGAAGGAAAGGTTCCGTCTGATTCATATTTCTTTGATAATGACGCTAAGGATAGAGAATATATAATTGATACATTATATATAGAAGCACATATTCTGTATGAAGAAGATGCCTATGAATGGGGAGTGGAGTATACCTGGAAGGTAGAATGTCACTTGAAAAATCCTGATATATTTCCTAAGTATTTCCTTAGTCAAATAGCAGGTGATTATCCAATCATGGATAATGATTCTCTGAATGTTAAAGCATTCATTGAAAATAGTGATATGACGTGCTCCATGAATGTTAACATCGAAAATGTCAACCATAAAACAAAAAATTTATGTATCATTATTCCAAAAGGTTTTTTTGAATCTAAAAAGAATGATTTTTCGTATACATTAATATACACATGGCCACGATCCTATCGCCCACCAGAAGATAAGTTTTCATTCTTTATCTCAAAAGAAAGCAATGCATTAACATATGAAACACATATAAAAGTATTTGGTAATAAGAATTGTTTTACAAATGCATGTTACGAAATAACCGACGATGAATTTAATAAGTGTAAAGTAAAACTATTAACAAGTAAACTCGAGCATGACGAAATAGGTGTAACGTTAGATATTGGTAAAGGAAGCAAAGAAAAAATGGTTTATATTGAGACAATGATATAAACTGTATATTTAGCTTTATTAACGAGCAGCCTTTTTATCAAACAAAATTATGAATTCGAGAGAAATTACTCTCAAGGAGTCATATATGAGTATTCCGCTTGAAAAGTGCAACCTTTTCGGTATTTCGTTACACCCCATTCCGGAAAAAGAAGCATCCCTTTCCGGAACAGAG
>AUXO018659145.1_pt1 | contig 16342 bp, 26 predicted proteins | sample 768731 | NCBI WGS metagenome assembly AUXO01 (sample SAMN02715735, study PRJNA202380) | gut metagenome | biome: sheep rumen | host: Ovis aries | place: New Zealand: Palmerston North
CCTATAGTACATAGTGAAATCGTCTACATAATCTCCCTTATGGTCTACTACGTGTCAATAGGAAAACGAAAAATAAATTATTAAGTTTATATTACAAAAGGAATAACAGTTTAAGAAATCAAAATCATCTGAAGTGTAAACGAAACAACACGCCTTCAGCACTGTGAACGTTATAGAACAAAAAGAAACAGCGTACACTATTAAAAAGGCTGTAGCGTACGCTGTTATTGCAAAGATGAACTAAATGACTAAAACTAAGTCAATTTAATAATACCATTACTAAAAACTAAAATCAATCATTAGATTTAGTATATTCAAGAACTAAATAACCACCTTGTGACAATGTAGAAAAATACGAGCCAGAAAAAGCTAAACGTATATTTGTTTGAGAAATAGAAATAATAGAAGTGTAAAATTCATCATTATTAGTATTTTGGAAAAATCCTCCAAACATATAAGAAAAATTGTCATATTTCATATAGCCGTGAGCATTAACTACATAGCCAAGATTAGATATACCGTGAGCAATGTCTAAAGAAGCTGTTACTGTTTGAGCTGGAATTGAAACAACTTTTCTATATAAAGGTTTTCCATTAATCCAAGTTCCAACACGTCTTTCAGTTTGAGAAAATATGTTATTTTCAATTATTGCATTATAAACAGCTAGTGAAGTAGGAAATTTATTATCTCTATTCGTCATTGTAGTTACGTCAATTTTATCATTTTCATCATAAATCCATTCACCACTTACTTGAGTAACAGTAAAACAGCTTCCATAGAATGTTTTAGAAGGAGCTTCATAGTAAACAATTTCACCGCTTCCAAACATAAGATTAGATTCTACTATACTTCCTATATAAATACCAGCATTTGTTAAAACATAAAGACCAGAATCTAAAGTAGGTACAGTATCAGTAAGTAAAGAAATATCTTCATAAATTTTATGAATTTGATTTACATTTTGTAAGGCATTTTGAACAGCAAATGAAGAAGGAATTTTAGTTCTAGAGTTTGATAAAGTTGTAGCGTCAATCATTTCACTTTGAGCAATAGACCAAACGCCACCTTCTATTTGTTCTACTATTCCGATATTTCCATAAAACTTTTTAGAATTTGCTTTATAATAAATAATTTCTCCTGTTCCAAAAACAGCATTAGTATAATCAGTAGAACCAATAAAAATTCCAGCTCCGACTAAATAAAGTCCAGTTTCTAAAGTTGGCTCTTGATTAGTTTGTAAAACTATAGGAGAAGTTAATTCAGAAATAGTAGGAGAACCACCGCCACCACCTTCAATTTCTGTAATCTTTAATCCTTCTAAAACATTAGTTGAAGAATTAAAATTTGTAAATTGAAAATATATATAATCAGCATTTTCTGGAATATCAACTCCAATATAACCGTTTTCAATCAAGTTAAGTTCTGAATGTGAAACAAGATATTCAGTTCCAGCTCGTTCTTCAGTTGTAAACCACATATAAGAACCGTTACAAGTTCCATTGACGTTAAAAATACAACTATAATTTAACGATTTAGCAATTTTAATATATCTTGAAGTAGAATCTTCTAAAGGTTCTGGAAGTGGTTCATTAACTCCCATTCCAATAAATATACCATTTTGAGCAGAAGATAAAAGACTTTCAAAATCGTAATTTTGTCTTAAGAATGTATTTAAGTCATAGCTATTATGTTTTATTTCTTTATCTAGATTGTCAAAATCTTGTGTAATTAATTCTCCACTCATATATTCTTTTAAAGAAGGATTATAATCTCCAACGTTAAAAAAGTTAATAACAACAGTTCCGTCCTCAGTTACGTCTAAAGAACCACCAGTAGTTTCTCCATTAGTTGTAAAAATAAGATTAAGTTTATTAACACCGTCAATTTTATATAAGTCATAGTTTCCATAGATATCTAAATAAGTACCTTTAGCAACATTAAAAGTAATATAAGAAGCATTAGAATAAGATATTTCTGGAATATCTTTTGGAACGATATCATTTACTTGATAATTAGCTAAATGAGCAACTTTTCCAAAATTATTATTTATTTCATAGCTTCTGTCATTTTCAAGTTCATTTTGAAGTTTATAAGAACGCGCATTTAAATCGCCATTAACTATTGTTCCATTAATAGAAGGTTTGTTAAAAAGTTCATCATAATCTGTAGTTCCACCAGAACCGCCACCAGTTGCTGAAATTGTATTTCCAACTATTCTAATACCCTGACCTGCGATTAATCTTCCTTGAATATCAAGTTCAGAAAGTGATTTGTTTCCTAAAAGTGTAATTCCGTTAATTGCTGGCTTATTAAGAAGATAATTGTAATTATCAAGTCCTAATTGTGTTGCTGTCACGTTTCCTTCAAGTGTAACACCATTAATAGAAGGTTTATTTTCTAACATATTATAATTAAAGTTTCCAGATTCAATTTTTAAATTTTCAACTTGCTGACATAACCATAGAATTTGTTCTTCGTAAGACATAGCTTCTCTATAAGAAGAAGGAATTGTTCCAAATTTATTATACCAATTAAAAGGAAATCTCATTTTTTACCTACCTTTCTAATATAACGCAAAAAATAAAGGTCTTAAATCTTCAATTATTTTTTCGTATATATTTACAATATTTTTTCTATATTCAGCGATAAGCTGTGATTTTGTAGCTTTATAATCATAACCTTCACGAATTTTAGTATATTCTTCAAGTTCGTTTGAGTTATCGGTTGAGCTTTTATTTCCGCTTAAATTTTCTGTTAAAGATTCATTTTGTGTTTTTCTTTCAGTATTAGATAAATTGTTAGATGAAGTTGAACGCGTAAAATCTTGAATTTCAGATTCGGATTCATTAGCACTAGTTTGAGAAGCATAGCTTCCATTTAGAATTTGCTCTTTTGAAATTTGTCCGTTGAGGAGTATCAGAAGCTACATTTAAAGATGAAGCATTATTATATGAAGAAGAATTTGAATCTCCTCTTGTTTCAGAAGTTCCAGAAGAAGTATTGTTATTAGTTAATGTACTTTCTGAACCGTTAGTTTGTGATGAAGTTTCGCTTCCAGTTTTTTCTAGATTTCTAGTTTTTTCTAAAGTTTCTTTTACAGAAATTGTTTTAATATCTAAAGGATTATAAGTAAGTGAAGCTGAATAAATAAGTGGAGCATAGCTTCCGCATTATTTCTTTAAGTTTAGATTTAGCAAAATGAGAAAACATTTCTGGCGTTTCATAAGCAATTTCAGAAAATAGATAATGATTTAAAATCATTTCAGCAAGTGTATTTTTAGAAAATACTCTTAAATTTGAAATAGTTTGAATTTCATCATAGGTTAGATAATCCTCTAAAGAATAATCTTTAAACCAATTTAGAACTTCATTTTTTCCATAAACGTCACAAACACGTTTTAATGTAACTGTATAATCACTCATTTTTTTCACCTTCTCCCTCTAATGTTTCTTTTGGAATATAATCAGAAGCTGTCGAATCAAAAGTTTTTATAGCATTAGTTAAATCTGAACGAACTCTTACGTCTATTGCATTTTCTCCACTTAAATTAAATAATTCATTAAACTGTTTACAAGCTTCTTTTCTAACTAGTAAACGATTTTGAAGATTTAAATTTACTAACTCATTATTTGCATTAGCTTCTTCTTTTACAAGTCTTTCACGCTTTTCAACATTAATATTATTAATTCCGTAAAAATGTTAAAGCTTCATTCCAGATTTCTTTTTTATATTCCATAATTTTATCAGCAACAAAAGGAGCTTCAGTTTTAATACTTCTTAATGTATCAGTTCCAAGCTGTTTTTTATCAGCATAAATAACTGGCTCATTTCCGTCATATTTTTCAAATAGATTTTTCATAGCAAGCTTTAAAGATTCATCACCTACTATTAAAACTGGTGTTTTTTGAGATTTAATGTTAGTATCACAAGTTCTTTCAGCTTCGTATAAACGCCACGCAAAAAGCCTTAAAGTAGGTTCTGTTGGAATCATATCTTGATTATTTTTAACCAAAATACAGTAATCATATTCTGAAGTTTCTTCATTAATAAAACCATTATAAAGTTTTCTATCTTCATTTAAAGAATCAGTAGAAAAGCAATTTACAGAAGATGGAAGCATATAAATATTTAAATCTGAAGAACCTACAGCTTTAGCATTTATAAAACCATATTCTTTAGTTTTTAAAAGTGAAGCTTTTCCAAATTCATATAGACAGCGTTCAAGAAATTCAGCATTCATAGATTTTGGAAGGTTAATCCATTCAAATTGTGATATTGCAACTTGTCTTAAACGTTCCAAATAATTTATATATGTTTCTGAATTTAATAAGCTAGAATCTATAAATTCACGATTTACATTTTTATTTTTGCATTTCAAATTTTTCACCACCTTTATACTATATTATTAGAAGCACTATAATTTAGAAAATTAGCTGTATTGTGCCAAAACGTTATACCTTTATTTAGCATTTCTCTATATTCATTTAAATACTTTTCTGGAATAGTATCTCCTTCAACTATAGCGTCTATTGTTTTAACATAGTTATAATTTTGCCTTCCAAAAATATTAGGAAGTTTAAGAACGTTTACTTTATAACCAAATTTTGTAAAGAAATCATCAATAATTCTAGCAAATTCTGAATTAATACATTTTTTATAAAAGTAAAATCCATTTTGGTCTTGAGCTGTATTGATATCAGCTCCATTAATATTTCCACGTGCTGAATCTGGAATCATTTTATGTTCGTACATTTGTTTTGCGACATTTAAAGTATTTGTTAAACCGTCAATAGTTCCTAAAGCATTTCCAGTTGAAGCACCAGCTACAGTTTGAATTGTACCAACTACAAATTGTCCAGTTAAGTTTAAAGTGTTTCTTGCGAGCCATTCGTTATAAGCTTGAGAAGCCCAATTCATATATGGAAATTTACCAGCAATTAATCCTTCTTCTTCATCATAACCTTGATTTTTTGTATAGTGGTATGGCGATAACTTAATAGAAGCTCCGTGGTGTAGGTATGCAAGAAAAATCAAATTCGCAAGTATTTCCAGAAAACTTTTCATATTTATATACATTAGAACTTCCGTTATTATTTGAACCAACTAGAAAACAATACGGAAAAGTTAAAAGCTTTTTATTTTTTGGAGTATAACCGTCTAAAGTTAAAGGTTTAGATATTGAATAATTATATATCATAGGAAATCTATCAGAATATTCTTTAATTGTAGCGTCATAATATGTTTTATATGTTACACTATTCCAGTTTATACATTTTTTAGGAACAAAATACATTGAAGTTATGGAATCAGTTCCACCAGAAAATTCATTATGAACGTACCAATATAAAAGTCCGTCTAAATCTGGAACAGATTCGCATAGATAAATTTTTCCATAAGTCATAATTCCATTTAAATAAGATATCGGTATAGGTTCAGAATCTGTTTGACTTGTTGAGTCAACTTGTCTATTTGCAAGTACTACTAAAACAGTATTGTCAAAATTATCATAATATTCATAAGAATCTACATAATATTCACCAGTTTCTAGACCTTCTGGAACTGTATGCTCTCCAACTCTATCTGAATTTACGTGTTCACGTTCTACAAAACATTTCTTATATATGAAGTCAAACTGGTACGTTTGAAAAACGTCAAGCTTAATTTGAACTTCTGTCATCTCATCATTAATATAAGTCATATCTGTAATATAATAGAAATAATATTTATAATTATAAGGTTTATTTTGAACAATCATATAATTATATTTTTCTATTAAATCAATTCCAGCTGGAAATCTAACTTTGTAATCTTTTCGTTGATAACTTGAAGCTTCTAAAACTAGACCTTGAAGTTCATTTCTAAAGTAATCAACTTGTGCAACACCGTCAGCAAAAGTAATTTGATTTTCTTTCGTAACGTCAAAACGTACTAATTTAATATATGATTCTGGAGTTATAGCTGACATAGTTTTTTCACCTCTTTTAAAAATAAGGAAGGAAGTAAAATTTTCTTCCTTCCTTATAGGAAATTAAAATTAAGCTACGCAAGTTACAGCGATTGTATCTGAATGAGTTCCGTCTGTTGCTGTAATTGTAACAGCTGTTTCGTTTGCGTCAACACCTTCAATTTCAACTTCAGTATTAGAAATTTTTGTAACTTTTACTACTGCTGGAGTTGATGAAGTAAATGTAACAGTTGAAGTAGCATTAGGTGGAGTTAGTTTTACAAATCTTCTAATCTTTTTACCTTCTCCAACGCTATCTGTTGAAGCTCCAATAAATGCTAAATCTGTAGCTAAAACTTCTGGCATTTCAGTTGCAAATACAACAGCATTAGCAAATAGTGAATAACTATACATTCTAACGTCATTTAAATAATATTGCCAAGTTCTGTTATTAGGATTATAGAATTCATCCATTTCAAAATCTTGCTGTTTGATTCTAAACCAACGTTTATCACACATAATAGCAAGTATTGAACTTCCGTCATAAGCTTTACTTCTTTTTGTAGTTCCGTCAGCTTGTTTAATATGCTCCCAAACATCAAAATCATTTACACCAATAACGTTTCCTAAAAATTCAGTTTTATCCATATTAAATGCTGATGCTAAAACGTTTACGTCTACGCAAGCTAGAATATCATTTCTAACAAGCATAACAATATCTTCTTTTGGTGTATAAGTTAAGATTTCATTTCCGTAACCGCCAACTTTTGCCCAAGCATTATATCTTGAAGTTGGTGTTTGCATATTTAAGAATATGCTTCTTGCTTTTTCAATCATAGCTTTAGCTGTTGCTTCTGTTGTAGGTTGAGTTACAACTTCAATTTGAACGTTATTTCCGTCATAAGCACTCGCTACCAAATCTTTAGTCATATTGTAACGGTCTATATAAGCTCCATTATATAAAGCGTTTGTAATTCCTTCAATAAATGAATTTAGTTCGCTCCAAGAAGTAAACGCATTTTTAATTTTAGCTTTTGTAATTGTAACTGGATATTGAATATCTGAATTTACTTTATGATATTGAACTTTAACGTCTGCTTCATATTTTGCAAGAAGTCCAGCGAAATCATCAACATTAAATTTTCTTCCAACTATAGGATTAATGAATATTTCTTCTCCTATTGAACCTAGAGGAATTGCTTCACCTTCTAATATGCTAAGTGGATTTCTAAATAGTCTAATTTCAAGTTGAGTATAAACAATCTTTTGAACAAGTTCAGAAACGAATTCGTTCATTACTTTTGGAACTTCAAGAATAGGTGAAGCCCAAGTTCCAATGTCAGTTGTAGGCATAATTTCTTCAATATATTGTGCGTACAAGGTATTGTTATCAATTGAAGTTTCACGAATTTCGTTTAAAGCGGTTCTTAAACCTTCTGGAATTGCCATTAAAATCATCTCCTTTAAAAAATATTTTTAAAATGAAATTATCTTTTGAAGTTTCCTTTTTCGTCAAAAGCGTCACGCATTGAATGATATTCTTTCTTTTTCGGTTCTTCATTTTTGACTTCTTTAATTGCTGGAATCTGTAATAATAAATTACCGTTTACTTTTTGTAATTTATCTATTGAAGATTTTAAACTTTCAATTTCTTTATCTTTCGTTTCTAGTTCGTTATTCATCTGTTGATTATCGGTTAGTAAGACAGCCACGTCATCAAGTATTAGATTAGAAGAATCATTTCCAATTTTGTCCGTTATTAACGAAATTTTATCTTCAAATTCTTTATATTTCATTTTTATCATCTCCATTATATATATAATTATTGTAAACTTCAAGTCTTTATTCTTCTATCTTGATTTCTTCTCCAGTAATAGCATTATATAAAAGCGTAAAGAAATCATCAGAATAAATAAAGAATGATAAATAGTCTATTGTTTTTTGTTCTAGATTAAAGAACTTTCTAATCTCTTTTTTCATTTCTTCAATAGATATTTTCTTATGTACTAATCTATCAGAAGATTTTAAACCTTCATAAATTTTATTAATTAAGTCACTTCCGCCATTTATAGCAACTCATAAATTGTATTACAATATCTGAAAATAAAGTTTTAGACTTTATAAAGTTTATTTTAGAAACGTTATTAGTATATTCTTTTAGTTTTATAAAATCTACAAAAGAATAATCTAAATCTACATTTTTAGATTCAATTCCAGCAAGACAGCCTTTAGAAGAATATTGCCACATACAGTATTTAGTTTTATCAATATTTTCTTCTTTTGTGTTCCAAAAAGCAATCCACTTTAAGTATTGATTTAGCTTTTCAAAATCTAATCTATTTTTAAACCAATCGTCACAAGCGTATATTATTGGAATAAATTTATTTTCAGCAATTTTTTCGCAAGCTCTTAAAACTATATTTGTAAGCATTTCTTTATCTGGATTTCCATTATTTGCTTTATAACCGTCAGAATCTTCCATATCTATACATAATGGAAATGAAACATAGTCTTTAAATTCTTTTATAGTTTCTAAAAAGAAATTTACTTCTTGAACTGCTTTTTCTTCATCTGTTGCATAACTATAATAATAAAATCCAAGTGGAATATTATTTTTTATAGCTTCGGTTGTATATTCTTTAAATCTTTTATCTACTCCAAATCTTCCGTAAGTTGCCCTTATATATACAAAATCAATTTGTTCTTTTAACTTTTTGAAATTTATATTTCCATTAAATTCAGAAATATCTATTCCTTTTAATTTCTTCTCCATAAAATTAATCTTTCCTTTCTTCTAGTTCTGAAGTATAAGTTTTAAATACTCTTTCCAAAAAGCTTTGGAATTTTTTAGGAATCGGAAGCTTGCATTTAATCATATTCTTTAGAATTGATAAACCTTCATAGATTATAAAAAGCCATAAAAACATTGAAGATATTCCAAAAAATTCTAAATTAATAGCTTTTCTTATTTCTTCAGGAATAAATCCAATTAAGTTAATCTTCATTATAATATCAATTATAATAAAGAAAATTACAGAAATCATCATTCCAAATTTACGGATTAAACCGTCAATTCCAATATTAGAATTAAACTTTCTTTCTCTAATTGCTCTTAAGCTTCCAAATATAGAATCTAATATTACAAGTATTATTAAAACTTTTAATTCTGAACAATTATTTAAATATTCAAAAAACGGCATAATAAAATCATCTCCTTTATTTTATTATACCGCTATTTCTTAAATTTAACTATATTACTTTTAATGCTGTCATCTTTAATTGTAAATTCTGTTTCTACTAATTTTACGCCACCTTTTACGTGTTTAAAAACTAATTTTCCACCACATTTAAATCCAGTTCTAAAATTCTCCCAAGTAACAAAATTGTAACATTTTGAAGGAAGTCCAGCACAAGTAATCTTTATTTCGTTATCAATTTCTTCAATATAACATTTCTGACGAATAAATCTAGCTCTAGAAAAACTTGATTCGTGTTTCCAAGCTCCTAGTTTATAATCATCTATTTCACAAAATTTTGAAAGTTCTTCTATACTTAATAAGGTGTGAATTGAATCAGTGTCTGAATAGATATATAAGTCTTTTCCATATTTTTCTATAGAATAATCTTTTATCGCTTGAGAAGTTAAGATTGTTTTTCGTCTTGCGTACGCTGTAATAAATGCTCCTACTGGAATATATAAACCGCTTTTTCTTTTCCATTTCTCCAAGTTTATATTTAACTATTCCTTCTTCATCTAAATAAGGTTCTTTATTCTGAACTTCTAAAGAAGTTGCAAATTTTCCATAAAGGGCGTTGAGCATTAATTTGCTTAAGCTTCTCTGACCGTTTGTTTCCTTCTTTACTAGCTTTTATTTTTCTTTCTGTCCATTTATCAATATAATCTGTAAAAATTCCTAAAATACTTTTAAATTTCCAGCCAGCAATATATCTTAATTCATAAACGTCATATTGTTTTAAAAATAATTCTAAATCTACTGAAGTTAATGTTAAAGTTACAATTTCACCATTTGAAGATTCTAAATATTCTGTACTTTTAAAATGAAATCTATCATTTTTAATCTGAATTGTAGGAATTTTATTTTTCTTTAACTTAAAAGAACAAGACAGCATTTGAATATATAAATCGTAAACTTTATCTTCTTTATATTTTCCTTCAAAAAATATCGGTTCACCAAAAGGTTGTTTTTCGTTCCTCATAACAGAAGGATACAGACTGTTAACATCAAGTACAACACCAGCTTTAACATCTTTTTCTTTATAAATAGGATTTAAATAAGTGAATCCACCTTTATAAGCTTTTCTAATTTCAGCGTCTATATCTTCTGGAAGGTTAGGAAAAAAATGAGAAAAAGCTCTTTTATTTTTCATTTTTTTAAAATCATATAAAGCGTTACTTCCTTGCGTCATTTTTGTTAAGCCTTCAGAAAATATAACTTTTAAAGCCTTAGCAACTATAACTACGTCATTTTTAATGTAATCTCTTTCTTCTTTTGTTAAAGTATGATTTCTTGAACGCTCTTTCATATAATCTATTTCTAGTTTTGATTCTTCAAGTCCAAAAGCTTTAGCAATTTGCGAAACAGAAAATGGAATAATCTTTAAAGAATCTATAATAGTTACTTTTTTAGTATATTTTTCACTCTTTTTAAAATAAATAGTAATCTGGTAAAAAACACCAAAATCAGATATTAATGTTGTAAATGTTTTATCTTTTGCTTCTTTTCTATCTTTAACAAAAGTAAATCCAGATTTTAAAAGTTCAGAAATAATAAATTCACCGTCAAATTTAAGGTTATGAAAATAAAATGTAGAACCAGAATTCTTTTCAAGAAATTTCATAAATGAAGAAATATTATTTTCTATAATGATATTTTCTTCATTTCCAATTTCACAGCACGCCCACGCCCAAACAAAAGATTCATCTTCAAGCCAGACAGCTGTTTCAAAATCCGCTGTAAATTTCTTCACATTTTATTCACCTTCTTTAGTTTCTACTTCTTCTGTATCTTTGTTAAGTCCTAAAGCTTCTAAATATGCATTTAAAGTCTTTTGAAAAGGTGTAGCGTCATACATATAAGAAATATCTTTAAATTTTTCACCTTGTTCTAGATTTCTTATAATTTCGTAAAATCTAACTGGATTTCCTATAGATTTTAAATAATTAACTAAAATATCATAACCTTCCAAATTAGAATATGTTTCAGCAAGCATTGAAAAATAATTTTCTCTATATATAATTGCCCTTCTAACTTCAAAATCAGATGAACCGCCAGTTTTTAATTCTTGCTTTTGCTTCTTCAAATCTTCTTTTTCTTTCTCCTCTTGATAAACCTTCTAATGATTTCTTTTTTCCAAAAGATTGAATAGAAGCTTTTATAGATTGCAAATTTCTATATTCTTCATTTCCGCATTCTATATTCTGGTCTTAAAGCTTTTAATTCAGCCATTCGTTTATTAATTCTTCTTACAGCTCTTGATTTCTCATATTGTATTTCTTTTTTCTCCCAAGCTGTTAAAACTTCACCAGAAGGAAGCGTTACTTTCTTAAAAGCTTTAGTTCCTTTAAATCTTCCTAAACTTCTCATTATTCTATCTAATTCAGAACGTGTCTTAATTAAATCTTTTGTACCAGCATAATCTAATTCTTCTGGTAAATAACTTTTATCTTTTCTAGATTTGTTTAATTTTTTAACTCTTTTGTTAAAATCAGAAATTGCTTTTTTTAAATTCTTTTCATCTTCTTTACTCCATTTGATTACTGAATTTCTTGCCATTTCTTCACCTTCCTAAAATAGAAATAATTAATAATGTTCCAAAAACTCCAATTATAATTCCAGCTAAAAACCAAATTAAACTACTCATTTTCATCAACTCCATATATTAAAAATGTAGGTATTTCGTAAAATGTTCTCTTAACCGTTCTTTCATCTAGAAGCTGTTCTATTTTAGTAGATTTAGGTTCTATTTTGTGATATAAAGAAAAAGCAAGATATAAACTTAAATCGTTAAATGGAACTTCATATTTAGCATATATTCTTGCTGTTTCATTTTCTATATAAGAATCAAGTCTTTCTATAAACATTTTTTGTCTTTTTTCTGAACAAAAATAAAATTTAAAACCTAGACAGCGATAAAATATATCGCTGTCTTTTACATTTAAAAAACTTTTCCTTTGGTACAAGATTTTTCACCTTCTTTTAGATTAATTTAAAGCTTAAAGCTTTATTTCCTAAAGGTGTAGGAACTTTAATTATTTCAATAGCAACACCAGTTGTTTCAAGCTCTTTTGCTCCGTCAAAATCAGCTAAATAATTCATTAAGTTATAAGTAAATGTTTTTGACCCAGTAGCATAAGATTTTCCAGCTTCATCAATTAGAACGCAAGAAACACTTCTTTCAATTTCTTTTAATACTTCACCAGTTTCTTCATCAACTACTGGTTCTTTCATAGGTTTGTCAAAAGTCCTAATTAATACTTTTTTAATTCTTAACTTTTCACCTACACAATCATTTAAGATAAAATCAACGTGAGATTGAAGATTAAATAATTCTTTTTTATCTTCAATATTAGTAAACGTTCCAACGTCTACATTTCCATTTCTTCTAAATGAAGATAAATCTTTTACATTTTCTTCTACTTTCATTAATTCATTTTCCATTTTAATTTCCTTCTTTCTCCTATTTTTAGCATAGGTGCTTTAATTTATTATATCTTCTTTTAAGAAGCTATAACCTACTTAAATATTCTTTAGTGATAATTGAATCTACTAAAAATCTAGCTCTTTTTTCAATTTCTAAATCTGTCCAATTTTCGTAATAGATTCTTTCTTTTAAGGCTTCAAATTCTAATTTATATATTTCTAATTTTGAAATTCCTATTTTCCATAAATTAATAATCTGCTCTTTCGTCATTTTGAATCTTCTCCATTACTTCAGATTTATAATGTTCACCAATAGCGACATACTTTAAGAGGATTTCGTTTTTGATTTTGTAATATGTTTCTAAATTAATGTAGTCTTTTCTGTAAAAACCTTCTAAAGCTTCTAAATCATCAAGTATTTCATAAGTTTCTGTTTCTAAATCATTCATCTTCATCACCTTCTACTATATAATAATAAATAACTATTCAAAAAGCAATATAATTTTATTAAAAATTTAAAATGTAATTTTTGTAACATTTACATAATAAAAGAAGCTCCAAGATATAATCTTGAAGCTTCTTTTTTGATTGGTAGATTTTTCTTTTGTAGAATCTATAATTAGGGGAGAGCTCTAGCTTTATTTATATTATCATTACTTTATAGAATTGTAAAGCTTAATTATCTCATAAACAATATGTTTTATTTTCTGATTTTCATAATATACTATTCCTAACTTAAAGTTTTTTAAAAACTGCTTCCAAAAATCATAACGCTGTAAAGCTGAAATCATCATTACATTAGGTTTACTGTCTTTTAGTGTTAGTGTAAATATAAAACTTGAATTTTCTAAATAATCTTCTGAAACATATACTTTTCCATTTTTGAAATCACTCCATACACCAAAAGTTTCTTTATTATATATAAAGGCAAAATTAAATTTAGAAGAACCAGTTTTACGTTCTATAAAATCATTGTTTTTGTCTAGTATTTCATTTTTTAAAGCGTAATTTTCGTAAAGCGTTCCTTCCATTAGCTTACCTATTAATGTTTCTTTACGTTCTTTTCTGAACTCCTCATTATTCATATACTGAACTAATACAGTATTATTTTTAAATAACTTTATGTCTGAATTATATGGAAGTCGTAAATCAAAAAATGAAAAAAGTGGACTAAATTCTATTCCTTCAACAGCATTCATCAAGAAAAACACTTTTACATTATTTCTATTTCTAATTACTGAATCAAGTAAACCTGCAATTATCATTCCTTCATTAGATAAATAATAACGTCTGTTTTTCTCTATTGCATATTCATCAAATACTATAGTTGTTATATCTTCAAAAGAACTTGATTTTAAATCTTGAGCTTCTGTAAGTCTTTTTGCATAACCAAATACTTCACCATTTATATAAAACTTTTTAGAAGAAGCTTTTAAACTTATATCTGGAAACGCTTCTTTAATATCTCCAAAAAAGTCTTTTTGAAATATAGCTTTTAATTCATTGTCATAACGTCTTATATATAAAAACTTTTCTTTACGTTTTAAAAATCTTTTTATTACATAATTTTTAATTCCATAACTTTTTCCAACTCCACGTTCTCCAATTAATACATTAACTGGAGCATTATAGCTTATGATTTTATTATAATCGTAATAATGCAAGTTATCACCTTCTCAAAAATTGAAGCTTCTAAAAGTTTGAAATCGGAATTCCACTTCAAATTTATTAAAGAACGTTCTTCACGTTGGAAACCTTTAATAAACAATTTCAATTAAACTTATAGAAGCCTCAATAATATTTTATATAATTTTATTTTAATTTGCTAGTCTTTTTTTCTTTTTTGTTTAGATTTTCACAGATTATTTCTATTGTAGAATCGTATTTTTCTATATGATTTTTTAAAAAATCTATCATTGAAACATAATTTTTTGCTTTTTCTCTTGATTCTTCTCTAGTAGACATTTCTGAAATTAAAGCATAAACTTCTCTTTCCTCATTTAAAAACATTTTTATTATTTCTTTTATTAATTCTTTATCCATTTTTATTCTCCTTTCAATAGTTCCTCAATAGAGTATTCTTCTCCGTTCTTTGATGAATTGGAATAAATGTAAATATTCATTAAAATTAGTTACAGTTAAGTCTTTTTCAATTAAATATAAGTCACTGTAACCCTCACTATCTTTTTTTGTCCTGCCTATTCTTTCATATTCGTAACAACCTTTTTCATAATGCAAATTCTTTAATATAACTCTTTCATCTTCCGATAATTGTGGCTTAACTTTTTGTCTAAAAAATAAACTCAAACTTTCTAAATTAACACTATCTTGCTTATAGTTTTTGCAAAAAGTTATATAATCACTTATAAAATCTTTTAACTCCATTTCATCTTTTAAATACTTTTCAGCGTTTGTCATCTTCTTAACCTACTTTCCTAGAATATTAGAAGCTCTTTCTAAATAATTTAATTCATTATTAGTACAAAAATATATAAACTTTTCTAAACCTTCTTCACTTCCTTTAATATTTTCTATAATCTAATTCTGTAAATTCTAAACAAACTGCTTTTCCAGTTTCAATATTATAACCAAAATAAGTTTCTGGATTTATTAGTAAAATATTTGAATCTTTTCTCATTGTTTTCTTTAAATTATTATAACCTTCTATAAGATTTTTTTCTTCTCTATCAAGCCAAACAGCAAATTCTGTTCCGTGAGCATTTCTTTCAATTATTCTCATTTTTATCACCTACTTTAATAATCTTTTAGTATAACCACCAGTTTTATTGATATAGACTTCATATTGTACACCAAATCTGTCTTCATATAAAACTTTAGTTACTTTACCGCCTTCAGAAGAAGATTCCAGAATATTAATTCTGGAAACGATTACTTCTTCTCTTAAAGCTTCATTAACTTCTTTAACGAAATCACGTTCTTTACGATATTTCATTTTAGTCACCTTCTTTTTCATTTTCAGCTTCTATTATTTTCCAAATATCTGAAATTGTACGGTCAAAATATTCCTTTTGTTCTTTTGTCAAAAATCTGTAATACTTGCTAGAAATATCGCAAATTTTATCAGCTACCTTTTCTAATTCTTCATTCATACTAATCATCTTCCTTCTTTAAACTCTTTCTCCTAATTCTTTTAAATAGTTTTTTAGATAAATTTGAGCAAGTGTTAAATATCTAAATGCTAATTCTCTAGAAGTATCAGCTACTATTCCTTCAGTATCAAAATCAATTATTGCTTGCGTTAATACTTCATAAAGTTCTTTTTCATTTGTTAAATCCTTTTCTTTTGTTAAGTCAATCTCTTTCATTTGTCCAGATAATTTAATTACTTTTTCTTTCATTAGAATCACTCTCCCTTCTATACTTATATTATAAATCCTTTTGCAAAATTTTGCAAGAAGTTTTTGCAATTTTTTGCAAATTCTTTTTAGTTGATTTTAAATTTGCAAAATGATATTATTGTTTTAGACATTTTTCCAAATGTTCTTTCATTAGAAAATCTTCTTATCGTGAAACAGCGTACGCCTCGTTCTTCATTTCGTACGCTGTTTTGTTTTATCTAAAGCGTTTACAGTGTTAACGTTGTTTGTTTCGTTAACGTTGTAAACGTTTTTTTTGTTTTTGTAATATAAACTTAATAAATTATTTTTGTTTTTTCTATTGACAAGAAGTAGACCATAAGGGAGATTATGTTGACGATTTCACTATGTACTATAG
>AUXO012136702.1_pt1 | contig 16334 bp, 28 predicted proteins | sample 768731 | NCBI WGS metagenome assembly AUXO01 (sample SAMN02715735, study PRJNA202380) | gut metagenome | biome: sheep rumen | host: Ovis aries | place: New Zealand: Palmerston North
CTTATATTTTTCATTAAGTTCAAGATCAGCTTCAGACATCTTAAGATATTTGATAATTAAGAATTTTGGAGAGAAGTAAGGTTCTTCTTCACCTTCTGAATTAGTAACTGTCAAACTATCTTTCATTGTTCCTATGAATTCAACTCGTTTATTCATAATTTCAATATTTGCCATTTCTTCAAATTGGTTATAGCTATTCCATCTTAAAGAAACTGCATCAAGAATACGTTTATCATTTTTTATATCTGGTATAGATAATGTTAATTGTATTTTTAAAGGTTTAAGCATTATCTCAGCAAAAGTATTTCTAAGTCTTTTGACAAATCTACCAAAATTAATTTCTTCACGAAGTTGTTGAGTTGGATCACTACCAAACCATGTTGATTGAGCATCTTTATCAAATCTAGTTGATGGTATTTTAGACATATTGATAAGTTTTTCAAAGAAATATTTTAATTGGTCTGAGTCATTCAACATAGGTCCTTGATCAACAAGAGTTTCAATTTGAGGAGTTCCTTGTTCATTTTCTGGCATCCAATACTCTTTATTAAATGGAAGATTCATTTTGCCATTGACCATTAATTCACCAGTTTCAGTATTAAATGATATATCTTCTTTATATCTATTCATAGCTTGGGCTAATGTTTGCATACCTCTAGCTCTATTCATACCACCAACTGGAATAGTGAACATTGTTTTGAATGATGATTGAGTAACAGTCCAAATAACTTGAGCTTGCTCAACAATACGATAAATATTGAATGGACGAATAAGTCTTTCCAAATATGATTGTCTAACACTTACTCCACTATCTTCATATTTAATATATATTACTTGAGAGTCTAATAATTTTCTTTCTCTTCCAATAATATCTTTGAATTGAATCCAATAAGTAACACCATCTTCAATAGATCTTGTTATAGTTGCAGGATCAATAGGAACAACGCCAGTTATTGAACGTGGATTTTCAAGACTATCATATATAATCTCATAAGCTAATACTCCTTCAATAAGATAACGTTTGAAATCATTCCATGCAAAGTTTTTCCAATTCAATAAAAGATATAATTTATAGAATGATGCTTCAATTGATGCATTTATTTCTTCTGCATTCTTTTCATTCAATTCTTGTATCAAAGCAGTATCTAAAAAAGGAGTACAAATATAAGCTTCATTATCATCATAAACAATACATTCATTTGTCATGATATCTAATATATCTTCAAGTTCTGGCTGCATTGCCATCTTTCTTAATATCTCTCTCTTTTGATCAATAGTCTTTTCAACAAAGTTTTTGTCTTCTTCTGGTTTTATTTTCCAATTATTAAGATATCCTGATGTACCATAAAGACTTTGTTGTATCAATGGATCTTTTGGTTGTAAATTCTTATCTGCAGGTATAGCTATCATATTCTGATATACTTTATCAGAATAATTCATACCATACTTAGATAATGTTCTTAATATCTTAGATATAGTTCCAGGTTTTTTAATAGATTGATCAATATTCATGACTGATTGTACAGCTTCATTAATATTTATTTCTCCTTCAAATACTTGTTCTAAATTTCCAAAAATCATATAAAAATCATTATTATATAGTATATTTAAAAATAAATTATGTTTTTGAGTAATAAGATTGAATTTTTTAAAAAATTTTCTATATTATATATGTAACTAATATATCATTATTATGGTTAAAATTGAAATTTGGCAACTTAAAAAAGATTCTCCATTAGATTTGTATTTTGCTCCTTGGAGATGGGTAGAAAAATTCAAACTTGATGTTAAGAAGTCTAATTATCATAAAGTATGGGAAACTATCTTAGATAAAGATACTTATACAGAAAGAGATTTTGATGATCTTTTTATGAAGCTTCAAGGAATTAAGCCAAAAGATTATTATGGACATTCTTTATCAGTTTCAGATTTGATAATTGCAAATGATGATGTATTTTATATTGATAGTTTCGGTTTTAAACAAATATATATTTAACTTAAAAATTTAAAAATTATGAGAAAAACTTATTTTACTCCAGAGACAAAGGTAATGAGTATTAATTGTGGTAACATTTGTGAAGGTCCTATTGCAAGTTCTGCAGTAAATTGTACTGATGAACCATGTGGAGATGCTCCTTTGTTCTAAAAAATTAAACTAAATTTTAACAAAAACTATATAAATTGTCTATATTATTTATAGATAAATTTATATAGTTTTTTATTTATAACTATGAAAAATCATATTCATAATACATATGTTACATTAGGAGCTTCTAATCATACTTTAGAAGAACGTTCTCCTAATGATTTTTATGCTACACCTCCATTAGCAGTCAAGCACTTATTAGATATTGAAGATTTTGATAATAATATTTGGGAACCTGCTTGTGGAATGAACCATATTGTTGATGAACTTAGAAATAAAGGATATACAGTTAAATGTTCTGATATTGAAAAAATGGTTGATGATCCTTCAATAGAAATAATTGATTTCTTGAATTATGAAGGAACTTTTAATGGAGATATTATTACAAATCCTCCATATAAGTATGCAAGTGAATTTGTATATAAAGCTATAGAAACTATTCCAGAAGGAAATAGAGTTGCAATGTTTTTAAAACTTCAGTTTTTAGAAGGAAAAAAACGTTATGAATTATTTAAGAAATATCCTCCTAAAACAATATATGTGGCTGCTCAAAGATATGGATGTTCACCAAATGGACAATTTAATGAAAATGGAAATATAGGAAGTGCTATTTGTTATTGTTGGTTTATTTGGGAAAAAGGATTTAATGGATATCCTATTATTAAATGGATAAATAAATAAAAATATTTTATAATATAATTAAATGAAAGATAATTTTATACATGTATGCTTTATCATAGATAAAAGTGGAAGTATGTATGGGTCTGAGAATGATGTCATTAGAGGATTTAAAAAAGTAATTGATGATCAAAAAGCTAATTTGAATGGAAGTTGTTCTGTATCTTTATATGAATTTGATAGTAATGTTACAAAGCATTTTGTTGGTCTTGATATTTCATTAGTAAATGAAAACTTAGAATATATTCCTGGAGGATGTACAGCAATGAATGATGCTATTGGAACTGCTATTACAGAAATAGGTGAATGGCTTAGAGATATGCCTGAAGAAGAACGACCTTGTAAGAATTTAATAGTAATAATGACAGATGGAGAAGAAAATTCATCTAAAGAATATTCATTAAAGCAAATTCAAGATATGATTAAAGAGCAAACTGAAAAATATTCTTGGGAATTTGTATATCTTGGAACTGATATTACTTCTACTAAAGATGCTGATGAACTTGGAATAAAACATAAAGGATATGCTACAAAAAATAATCATACATCTCATTATAACTGGGTAACATCATCATTAAATAGTTATCGAACTAAAGATATAGCATATGCAACAATGGATATGGTTGCAGAGTTAGATGTAATGAATGAGAAATATGAAAAAGAAACAGGTTTTAAGGTAACTTAAAACCTTTTTTATTTTAAAAATTATTTTTAATAAAATATATATATATTATATGAAAAATATATCACAATATTTATTAGAATCAAGAGCAGATGGAAAATATTTAGATTTGCCAACTAAGATGAATAAGCCATATTTTTCTCCATGGTCTTCTAAAACTGATAAAGATGAAGGGAGAAAAAAATGGAAAGAATATCAAGATTCAGTAATAAAAATTAATTCTGAAAATTTAGAGATTTTAGTAGATAAATTAAAAGATGTAATGCAATCAAAAAAAGGTCACAATAATTTTATATTAAATGCACAAACTTCTAAATTTACTAATTTTTATGGTAAAGATGAAGATAGAGATTTTTTTGATTGGGTTGAACAAGCAGCTAAACAAGCGCGTATTGCATTAGAAACAGAAGATATTGATGTTTCTAAAATTTTATCAACAAGGCAAAAGAAAACAAATTCATGGGATAAAGATAAGACATTATTTTGGTGGGATTCAAGTGGATTTACATTTTCAATATATAATGCGTTATCTATTATAGCACAAGCTTATAATATTGATATTCCTAAATTTGATGAGGACTTTAATATATTTAAAACAATTTCAGTAAATACTCGTTATGATAATTGGAACAATGGATCACATTCACGTACTCCAACTGATACACAACGAGATAAAGCATGGGATAAAGCTAAAACAGGATATGAAAAAGATTCTAATAAACTAAAGAAAGCTCGTGAGAAGTTTAAGAAAACTGATTTATATAAAGATATTATTTCAATTCTTGATATAGTTGAAGATGATTTAAAAGCTGTTGAATCTAATTATAAAACATGGCAACAAGAATTTGATGAAATAACTAAAAAGAATGAGTATGCTAAAAAATTAAAAGAAGCTATAAAAGAAATTACTCCATTAGTTGACGATATATTAGAAAAAGAATTTTATAGTAAAACATCACTTTCATGGGGAGTTGAAACATTATATAAATTAGCAGGAACTGCATATATAGAATCAGGAAATGAATTACCAGAAATTAAAGTAGTATCTTCTCATACAGGATCATGGTTATCTGGTATGCATCACACAGCAGAATTTGAAGTAATTGGTAATGATGGAAAATTTTATGGTAAAGTTAAATTACAAGATAAAGGATTGAATGATGATGATGGAAATCCAGTTCCAGGATTTGGACCATGGGATTAAATAAAAGTATATATGAAAAGTTTAGTATGAAAACAATCAATAATTATATACAAGAAGCATTAATTAAAAAAACAACAGTTTTAGGAAAATTTTGTAATGATTATATTATATTTCTTCCATGGAATAGTAATTATTTTTATATGAAACAAAAATATTCTGATAATTTAATAGATTGTATTCATACAGATATATTTATAATTAAAAAATCAGAAGCTATAAACGTATATAAAGATTTGCCTGTTCCTGAACTTACAACAGATCAAAATTATGAAGAAGATGATAAATCATTATTTATATTTAAAATACCTAAAACTATTTATTCAAAAAATGATTTAGAAAAAAAAGTATTTGTAGATTGGGATGAACATCCATGTAATTTAGAATATTCAAATCATTGGGATGTTATAAAAGATATAAATGAATTAAAATAATGAAAATAATCAATAATTATATACAAGAAGCATTAATTAAGAAAGATACTAAATTAAAATTAAAACAGTCATTTTATCAAGAATATTTAATATTTATTCCATATGATAATAACTATTATTATATGGAGAATAAATATTTTAAAGAAAAAATGTCTGTTCCTAATTTTACTATTTTTTTAATTAAAAAAAGTGATGCAATAAATGTATATAATCATCTTCCAAGTAAAAAATTATGTACTGATTTAAATGATCGTTATAATACTATAGTCATATTTAAAATCCTAGAAAATATAGACTCAAAAGAAACATTAAAAAAAATTATATATGATTTAGGATATGCAGATTCTCCATTTGGTAATAAAGATACTGATTGGGAAACTATAAAAACTATAGATGAATTAAAATAATGAAATTAATTAATAAAACTCAAATAATATGAAAACAATTAATAAATATTTAAATGAAGCTTTAATTACTAAAGATACTAAATTAAAAGATAGAAAAAATTATGTTCCTACTCAAGGTAATCATGATAAAAGTATAGTTTATGATGATATATGGAATGATATTAAAGATCATTTAGAAAGATGGGGTGCTGGCCCTGTTTATGGATGGAATGGAAAAAATGGAGTAGCATTTTCTGTTTCAGAAGGTAAAAATGTAGAAAAAGATGATTGGATAGTTATACAATATAATAGAGGATATGATGATTTTTCAATATTTTTAGCTAAATATGGAGATATAGATGATGAAGATAATATTAAAAATCAAGTAGATATGATATATTCAGGTCAAGAACCAGAAGTAATTGATGAATTACTTGGAATAAAATAAAAATATAATATAAAATATAATGAAAGATATTCAAGAATATTTAGTTAATGAATCTTCTAGAGCTATAACTGGAAATGTTTTAGAAGTAAGTCTTAGCGGTAATGGAAAATTCTTTTGGCGTACACCAAAAGATAATGACTGGGATGATGATTTTACAAATATGAAAGATTGGGAAATACGTAAAAGCAATGAAACAATTTTTATAAAAATAGGAGATTTAAAAGATTTAAATAGTTTTTAAAAAAATAAAGAGAACTTTAAATAGTTCTCTTTTTATTTCTATATTAAATTAAGTTTAATTAATATAGCTTATAATATGAAACAGATTTTATATTTTATTTATGGAGTAATTTTTACTACAATTATTTTAATTAGTACTCAATTTGTTATTGCAAATCCTACAAAAGTTGAAAATGTATCAGGAGTTACTGAAGTAAATGGTGTTAGATATGAGACTGTATGGGTAGCAGGAAATAGATTTTTAGTATTTTCTAATTCTAGTGGTAGTGATATTGAAGTATTTTCATATTAATTATCTTTGTGGATTTTGTTTTAATATTATTGCTCTAAATACAAAAGAAGAATGATTACAAAGATCCCATAATTCATCAAATGTAATATTAAGTTTTTGCGCTGTATATTCCATTAAATCTTTAATATAAGATTTAGTTGAATCAAGTTCATATATTTTTTGATCAATTTCTGATGGATTATACCATTGGCTTTCTTCGTTTTGTAATGCTTTAATAAGTCCACTTGATGCTTTTGATAAAAATTCATTTAAAAAATCTCTTATATCTTTTTTGGTAATATGAGTTTTAAGTTTAGTATCTTTTGTTATTAAAGCTTCTTGTATATTATCTACATTACCAAAAAATGTTTTTACTAAATTTCTATCAACAAAAGCATCATGAGTTATTGCTCGATTTTTAAGTTTATTTAACCAATTTAATAAATTATCTCCTATATCTAATTTATCTTTCAGTCTTCCTATTATTACACCTTCTGTAAATGATCCTTCTGTTCCAAAATTTTTTAAGCATATTTGCATTAAAATACCTTCATCTGATTGTCCAATATATAATTTTTTAATAGGGCCTTCACCAATTTTACAAAATTCTATTACAAATATATCTTGACAAAAATATGTAAATTGATTATATTTTAAATTTTTTTTTCGACAAATTTTTGGAATATGAAGAATATTAATATTATGTTTAGAATAAGGTTTAAAATATTCAGATAATACTTCTTTTAAATGATCCATACTTTTGATATCAATATTTAAAAGTGATTCATTATATCCTAATTGATTAATAATAGAAGTTTTAATTTTTGTATCTTTTTTAATTAATGCTTCAGATATATAATTATTTATTGATTTCATTTATTCTTTTTCATTCCTATATGCCATTTTCCACATACTTTACAAATATATGATGAATAACCATAAAGTTTATATTTTTTTATCCATTTATTTGCTTCTTTATCAGAATCAAATTGTTTTTTAGGTTTCCAATTACCATCTTTACGTGTGTAATGTTCACGTTTTATAATATGTTTATTACAGTCAGATCGAATTGTTTGTTTATTTTGCAAATCTTATAAGTTATGTATTTCTTATTATTTGCCTCTATATTTTATAATATTTAATCTAAATCACAGCCAGAAATTGGTTTTCCATCCCATAAAGATAAACTAACTCTTCCTACTTTAACACTACCCCATTTATTAATTCGAACATTTTTAGGTTTTCCTACTATTTTCTTTTCATCTGGTATTTCTTCATACATACCATTATAATGTCCTGAAGAAAGTTTTTTATCTAATTCTGCTAAAGTAAAAGATTTAGAAGTTCTTTTAAGTATCTTATAAAAATATGGTATAGTCATTGAATAAGACCAAACACCACATAATATATCTCCAACTTGCCATGTGCTAGGATCACCAGGATCCTTAGGTTTAGCTTCTCCTAACTTTGTATCTTTTTTAATTAAAGCTTCATGTATATAACTATTAAGTGATTTCATATTTTACTTAGTATTAATGTATTTTCATCCCATTTATATCTTTTTTTCATTAAAAGATCATAAACTCTTTTTGTGTCTTTTTCAGATGCTAATTTATATAGTTCAGGTTTTGCAATTGATCCTACTCCAGTATCTGGTTTATCATATACACGTTGTGTATTTAAATTAACTGCCCAATAATATTGAATAGCATCACTACCGTATGTAGCTTTTTCTAGTCCTTTATATGTAAAAAACAACTCAAGACTATTCCATTGAATTAAATCACCTTTATGGGCATTTAATATAGACCAATTTGCTAATCTAGAACTTCTTAATTTTGTATCTTTTTTAATTAAAGCTTCTTGTATATAATTATTAATTGCTTTCATATTTTATGTAATAATTCTAATTTATTTTCATCCCACTTATATCCTTTTTGTTTTAAAAATCTATAAACTCGTTGTTTATCTTTTTCTGAAATTAATTCATAATTTTCAGGTTTTTCAATTGATCCTACTCCTGTATGTGGTTTATCCCATAATTTTTTATCTGAATCAAAATAAATACACCAATAAAATTCAATAGCATTATCTCCATATAATTTTTGTGTTCCTTTATAAGCAAAAAATAAATCATGACCTATATAATGAACTAAATCACCAGGACGAGCATCTAATATAGACCAATTTTGTAACCTATCTCTTAATTTTGTATTTTTTTTAATAAGAGCTTCTTGTATATAGTTATTAAGATCTATCAAATTTTTAATTTATTGTTTATTTAAAAATAATATTATAATTACTATATTATATAATAATTTATAGGTTTATATATATGAATAAATGTTTGCTTATATATCATAAAGAAGATAATGATGGTGTGATTTCTGCAGCATTACTTTATGATTGGATGAATAAAGAATTAAAAATAGATGTAAAGAATATTGATTTACTTCCTGCAGATTATAATATTTTAAATAAGTTTTCAAAAGCTTATAATCAAGATAATTTATGTGAGCTTCATGAAAAATATGATACAATAATTATGTGTGATATTTCATTTAATAATATGAATTTCATGCATGATTTATATCAAGAGTTTAAAGAATCACTTATTTGGTTTGATCATCATGCTCCAGTTATAAAAGCATCTTATCAATATAAATTTGGTAATTGTCCAGGAATAAGAAATACTAATAAATCAACTATTCTTTGTATTTGGGAATATCTTTATGATCAATTTAATTTAGACTATAAAGATAAAAAAGTTCCTGAACTGTTACGAATATTATCTGCATGGGATTCTTGGTCATATGAAAGAGAAGGATATGATTTTAAATATGTAAGAAATATCAATAAAGGTATTACTGATATGTATTCATTAGATATTTTTAATGTATTGAATGATATAGATAAATTTATAGATAACAATTTAGAATTAATTGATAAAGCAGAAGAAAGAGGACAACTTCTTAATGAATATGATGATAAGAACAATTCAATATTAATAGAAAATTATGGAGATATTTCTTGGAAAATCATAACAGATGAAAAGGAATATGATGATGCACATGGTCATTGGGGTCCTACTTTTAGAACTGCTTGTGCTTTATTTATTCAAAGTCCATCAAATAGTAAAATGTTTAAATCATTAATTAAAGGTAATAAAGATGATATTATGAATGGAATAGTATTCAAACATAATAATGATTCAACATGGACTATATCATTATATAATATTAGAGATAATGAACCTGATGTATCAATAGGAGGATTTCATTGTGGAGATTTCTTAAGAAAAAAATATAATGGAGGTGGACATAGTGGCGCAGCTGGATGTACGGTTGATGAAAAAACTTTTATTAAAATATTAAAAAATAAATCTCTATGATAGATTATAAATTTATAGAAGTAACTCCATATTCTCCAGAACAATATAATATATTAGATGAAAATGATATATTGATAGCTTTTTTAAGAATGAGATGGGGCAAGTTAGAAGTTTATCCATATATAAATGGAAATATTGATTGGAATACTATTTTATTTAAATTAGATTTTGGACATGAATATTTAGGAGCTATTCCAATTGATATGAAAGAAAATATTTTTGAAGAAATACAACATAAATTAAAAAAGAGAGAAATTTAAGTTTCTCTCTTTATATATTTATTCTTTTTTTAAATATTTATACCATGATGGTTTTTTTAGTTTTCTACAATATTTAAACATTCCTGCACCATAATAATTAGGAATTCGACTTAAATTCATAGGAAAATCATTTATCCAATGTTCTATATCTCCTAAAGATTTTAAAGAAACACAACCTATAAACATATCTGATATGTTTGTTAACTTAATAGGTTTCCATTTAGATAGATCTAAAGATTTAATTTTAGCACATTTATAAAACATTGCATGAGCTTCTGTAACATTTGTTATATTAAAATTTTCTATTCCATAAATATCTTGAGTATTCCAACATCCAAAAAATAAAGATTTCATAGAAGTCACATTAGTTGTGTCCCATCCAGTAACATCAATATATAATATTTTTTCTTTATTATTCCAATCTATTCCTTGAAATAAATAACTTAAATCTGTTAATTTTGATATATCTAAATCTGATAAGTCTAATATACCATTTAAATTAGGATTATTATTTAATTCATTAATCCTTGCTTTTATGATTTCTTTTAACTCATTTTTAGTATTAATAGTAATTTCATTTCTAATTCGACTTTTTTTACTAATTAAAGCTTCAGTTATATAGTTTATTAGAGATTTCATCATTGATAATTAATATATTTAAAAATAAAAAACTATATTAAAATAGATATTAAATAATAATAAGTATGGAAAAGAAACAATATTATACATTAGTGACATTTTATCAATCTAATTTTTCTCGTCATATGCTTATTGAAACAGATAATGCTATTGAAGTATGGGATAAATTAATTGAAAGTATGAAAGATTATTCGAATATATTTATTAATTTTAAAGAAAAAGTTAAACCTATATTAGATACAATTAATATTGATGATATATATTCTAAATATAAAGATTCAATTAATAAGTTAATTACAGTAGCAGAACAAACAACTATTCATATTAGAATTAATTTATATAATTTTAAATCATTAGTATTATATAAAACAAAAGTATGGGATTTATCTGAACATACTGGAAATTGTGTAGATAGATTTTTAAGAAATAAATTAAATTCATCTATAGAATTTATAAAAAGATCTTATCATCAAATAAAATTAAGATCTCATGAAAGAGATAATACTAATCAATATCATCAAACAGATTGTTATGAAAAAGATTATTTACAATTATGCTTAATAAGAGATGAAGCAAAAAAAATTGTAGAAAATTGTAATAAAAAATTAATTTTATTAAGTGAGAAATATACTAAAATTGATTGATAGTTTTGAGAGGATATTTTAACATATCTTCTCAATTTTTTTACTTAATTTTCTCAAATAACTATATTATTTTTATATACAGTATAAATATAAATTATAAAAATATGGGTTCAGATGCATGAAAATAATTAAAAGAGATGGAACACCACAAGAATATGATTTTTTAAAAATTGTGGATGCAGTTACTAAAGCATTTTTATCAGTAAATCAAGATGTACCAGATAAGTTTCTTGAACAATTAAAAGAATCAGTTGAAAAATTAATCATTAAAAACAATGGAGCAGGTACAGCTATTGAAGATATACAAGATGTTATCCAAAAAGAATTAATTAAACGTAATAAGTTTGAAGTTGTAGAAGCATTCATTAATTATAGACGTAAAAGAGAAGAGATTCGTGAGCAAAAAACTGACTTGATGAAACAAATTAATGAAAAGCTTACTGCAAGTAATGTTCAAAATCAAAATGCAAATCTTGATGAAGCTTCATTTGGAGGTCGTTTAGGAGAGACTTCAGGAGCGGTTGCTAAAAATCTTGCTTTAAAGAATATGTCAAAAATGGGTAGAAGAAATCATGAAGAAAATATGATATATATTCATGATTTAGATCATTGGATGGTTGGAGACCATAATTGTTTATCAATACCATTTGACAAGTTACTAGAAAATGGATTTAAGACAAGACAAACTGATGTAAGACCGGCAGGATCTGTAAATACTGCAATGCAATTAGTTGCGGTTATTTCTCAATTACAATCATTACAACAATTTGGAGGTGTTGCTGCTACTCATATAGATTGGACAATGGTTCCTTATGTTCGTAAATCATTTATGAAACATTTTAAAGATGGACTTAAGTATATAGAGGAAAAATCAGATGAAGAAATACAAAATATAGTTGATGATATATTAAAATGAAACAAATTACTAAACATTAGAATGAAAACAATTAATAATTATATTCAAGAATCATTAATTAAAAAAGATAGTAAAATAGGAAATAAAGATATTATTACATTTGCTAAATTTTTTGATATAGAAGTTGATGATGCAAGATGACTTTATAATGATTATTATAATAATATTCAAATGTGGAAAGAAATATATAATGATGAATGGTCACAACAAGTTTCATATTTTACTCCATTTGAATCATTAGTATTTATTGCAGATTTATTAATTAATGATAATAATAAATGTGAATTATATCAAAAATTAGGTAAAAAATCATATCCAGGAGAAAGTAATCCATATGACTTTTCAGTATGGATAGATGAAAATGAACATGAAGTAACATTATTTGAATATGTTATATATTGGATAGATCGACATTTTAATGAATTTAAAAAAATATTTGATTTTTTAAATAATTTAAAACATAAAAATTCTAATACACAAATTTTAGATGTATATTATATACATGATGGAAATGGTGGTAGTACAATACAGGATTTAGTTCCTTGTAAAATAAAAAAATTTGATTATTATACTAAATGAAAAATATTAAGAATTATTTAATTAATGAAGGATCATCTGCATTTAATCATTTAGATCCTGATTTATATTCATTAATATGTAAATTACTTGGACAATTTGTAACTGGTAAAGTTGATATACCAGAAAAAGACAATAAAGAATTGGTAAAAGATGCTCAAAAATTATTATTTAATTTAGGATGAAAACATTAAAAGAAATATTAAATGAATCATTAATAACTGAACATTTTGTTAATTGTAAGAATGATAATGAAATGAGAAAATATGGAGATATTGTATGGAAACTATTACAAAAAGCTTATGAATATTGTGGAGGTATTAAAAATGTAGATAGTATTGATGATTTGATTAAAGATACTCATTTATGGAAGCTTTATCGTAAAGATGATGAAATTAGAGCAGTAATTTGTTATACTGATCGTAAAGGTGGTAGAAAACTTTGTCTTTTAGGACAAGATGGATCTGATGATGGACGTAAGATGCTTAAGAAAATGCTTGAAGATGATTTTAAATTAAAAGATAGAGGATCTTGGGGAGGATTTTCTGGAAAAGCTGCAATTACTGCATTAAAACATGGAGGTATACCTGTACCTGCAGAAGTAGCAGTTTCTATTATGGGGAAGAAATGTAAGCCTTATGATGAGTATTGGTATAATAGACCTATAAAGAATGCAGAAGGTAAAATAGAAAATCATCTTAAATTAATGGTAGGAAATCCTCCAGGAAAACCTGAATATGAAGTTCCACAAGAGTTAATAGATAAATTAATTAAACAAGCATCAGAATTTGGAGAATAAAATAAAAGTAATTTAATAATATGGCATTAATTACTAAAAATACTAAAATTAAATCAGTCAATATAAACAAAGAATTTTATACTTATAATGAATTTTATGATTATTTAAATAAACTAATTTATTATAAGAGATTAAATATATTATTTAATGATCTGAAAATTAATATTAATAGAACTCGATCAAAATTTGATGGAGATATAAATATTCAACAATGTAAGTTTTATAAAATAACTCCATCTCTTGATGAATATGAATATACTGATATATATGAATATGGAAAATCATTATTAGATACAAATATTAATGATATTGATCAGGCTTTTGATGAAATAACATATTTATATAATATTAATAATAAATATGCACATCTTTCTATATTTTATTGTTTATTTACTGGTGTTAATGAAGATTATGATTTAATTTATATAATAAATTATAAAGATCAAAGTATAGAAGTATATAATGTTTATGAGTAGTAAAGAAAAATATATTTAGAGGTAAATAATATGAAAAAAATTATTATAACATTTATATTCATTGTAACTAGTATAGTTTCTTATTCTCAAAATGATAGTATTTATTATGATGATATTGTTTTTGATAATATTGCTAAACAAGAAACTGTAGTTATGAATGAAAATTATTTTGAGTTTGGATTAGGAAGTCTAATTCCTACAGATGAGTCAAATAGTTATTTTAATATTGATTTAGAATTAGGAAAATACCTTAATAAATATATTGGTGTAGGACTTACTTTTAAATTTGGATCTGAATCAGAATATCATGATAGACTTGGATATGTTGGTCCAAAATTAAAATTTAGAGTTAATCCTAATCCACGAAATTTATTAGATTTAGATTTATTTGCAGGACTTGGATATGGATGGTATGACTATAATTTAGATGGATATGATTATTATGGATATTATGATAATTATAAAACAATGAATTATGTTGTTCCTAATATAGGATTGACTGGTTATATTAATTTTAATAAATATGTATCTTTAGGTATTGAACCTGGATATTATTGGTATATTTCAACTAATAAAGATGAAAGTGATAATGTAGGAGTTTGGAATATAGTCGGAAAACTAAGATTTAGATTTTAAAATATATAATAAATAATATGAAGAAAATAGAAGATATTAGTATTAATGATGTTCAATATAAGAAATATCAAAAAGCTTGGCAATATGCTTTAGATATGACAAATAAAGAAATTCATCAAGGTGTAGAAGGACTTTATCATAATCTTAATACATTACAATCAAGAAGCGGAAATCAATTACCATTTACAAGTATTAACTATGGGACTTGTACACTAGAAGAAGGTCGTATGGTTACTAAAGCATTATTGAATTTACTTATTGATGGTCTTGGAAGTAATGGTGTGACAAGTATATTTCCTTGTGGAATATTCCAATATAAAAGTGGAATTAATAAAGAACCAGGAACACCTAATTATGATTTAAAAAGATTAGCATTAGAATCAACTGCAAAAAGAATTTATCCTAATTATGCTAATTGTGATTGGTCAAATAATGAATGTTGGATAAAGCAAGATAGAAAACTTAAACAAGAATATATTGATTCATTACCAGAAGATCAATATAATAAATTAATAGAAGTATTAGAAAATAATCCAGATATAGCAAATAAATTAGGATTAGAATTAATATAATATTATGGCATTGATTAATAAAAATACAAAACTTGGAAATAATACATGGGTATTATGTAGGTGTCCAATATTTGTTAAAGAATATAAAAAGTTTTTTAATCAATATAATGATAGAATAATTATTGTATATGATGAAAGAGGTGTTCGCCAACAAATGTATTTAGTAACAATTTATGAAATAATAAAAATATGGGGATTAGATAAAATAAGAACATCTCCAGATAAAATATTGCCTAATCAATGCTTATTATTTGAATTGCCTATTCCATTACAAAATGATAATGAAGATGATATACAAAAATATATTAGAGATAATAATAGAAAATGGAATAAAGCTGATTTAAAAAAATATTATCTTGATAATGATAAATAAATAATAAATAAATATAAATATATGAAAAGGATTAAAGTAAGTTTAGAAGAAAGACCAACAGAGTATTTTAGTACAATGGGTTAGTGAATATGTAGCTCATTTAAAACCTCTCTAACCATGCTTAATGGGTGTCAGAAATTTCTGGCTAACGGTTAGGTCCTATAAATTTAGGATGAGATCCGTGCTAAATTTATTTAATTAATAATTTAAGAATTTATGTATATCTAATAATGAATGTCAATATAAGAATTATAAAATAATTAAATTAGAAATTAAATAATAAAGGTGTATCGACTATCGCTGATGAGTGTAAGCGAGTAGAATTAGAGATAAGCACTAATTCCAAACGGGAGGCTACTTATAAAGTAGAACATATAGTCAGTACAAATGGCAACATTTGATTTATACGTGCAGAACTGTTAACGGGTTGGATATCAATGCGTTAGATAATTTTAAAAATAATATACAAGCAGTAATTGATGAAAGATTTAATGATATAGATGATGTATTTTCTGGTGCAGTTAAAGATGGACGTGGAAATATATGTCCAACAACTATCATATTGC
>AUXO017503236.1_pt1 | contig 16330 bp, 12 predicted proteins | sample 768731 | NCBI WGS metagenome assembly AUXO01 (sample SAMN02715735, study PRJNA202380) | gut metagenome | biome: sheep rumen | host: Ovis aries | place: New Zealand: Palmerston North
ACACCACGAGACTTCATACCAACAACACGGTTTTCAACGATATCAATGATACCGATACCATGCTTGCCGCCAAGACGGTTTAATTCACGAATAATATCAGAAACCTTCATCTGCTTACCATTAACAGAAGTAGGAACACCCTTTTCGAAAGTCATTGTTACATATTCGCCTTCTTCAGGAGCCTTTTCAGGAGTTGTTCCAAGAACAAGAAGGTGCTCGTAGTTTGGTTCATTTGCTGGATCTTCCAATTCAAGACCTTCGTGGCTGATATGCCAGATGTTACGGTCACGGCTGTAGCTTGAATCCGGACTGAATGTAAGGTGAATACCATGCTGCTTGCAGTATTCAATTTCATCTTCACGAGACTGTAATGTCCACTTATCATTTCTCCAAGGAGCGATAATCTTCAAATCTGGAGCAAGTGCCTTAATTGCAAGTTCGAAACGAATCTGGTCATTTCCCTTACCGGTAGCACCGTGGCAGATTGCTGTAGCACCTTCAAGACGAGCGATTTCAACAAGTCTCTTAGCGATAAGCGGTCTAGCCATAGATGTACCAAGAAGATACTTATTCTCATATACAGCGTGTGCCTGTACACAAGGAACGATGAAATCATCACAGAATTCATCTGTTAAATCTTCAATATATAATTTAGAAGCGCCACAAGAGATGGCACGTTCCTGAAGTCCGTCTAATTCTTCTTCCTGACCACAGTCTGCACATACACAGACAACTTCGTAGTCAAAATTCTCCTTTAACCATGGAATGATCGCTGTTGTATCAAGTCCACCGGAATAAGCTAAAATAACTTTTTCTTTCATAATAATGTAATCCTCCTGAATGTATTCCTAGTTGGTTATATTTATGCACAAGTTTATAAAAACTTTACAAAACCAATGTATGTTTATCATACTCTAATTTTAGAATAAATGCAATAGGAAAAATGAATATTATGCAAAAATATGCAAAAATAATGCATAAATATAAAGTTTTTCAATTTTTCTCTTTACATAAGCCAAAAAGTTGTTATAATGCAATACATACGTAGTTTATCACTGTGACGTGACAGTGACTGCGAATGACGAAGAATATTAAGCATGAAGCATCTTATAAATATTAATAAAAGATGCAAAAATATAAGTTATGAATTCATGCGGAATGGAGAATTGTATGGTAAAAGTTGGAATTATTGGCGCAACAGGTTATGCAGGAAATGAACTTGTCCGATTGTTGCTTGGACACAAAGATGCACAGATTGTATGGTTTGGTTCAAGAAGTTACATTGATGAAAAGTATGCGGATGTCTATAGAAATATGTTCCAGCTTGTCGATGCAGTCTGCATGGATGATAATATGGAAGAATTAGCCAATCAGGTAGATGTTATTTTCACAGCAACACCACAGGGATTATGTGCATCCCTTGTAAATGAAGAGATTCTTTCTAAGGTAAAGATTGTGGATTTGAGTGCAGATTTCCGTTTGAAGGACGTAAGCATTTATGAGCAGTGGTATAAGTTAGAGCATAAAGCACCACAGTTTATTGATGAAGCAGTATATGGTTTGTGCGAAATCAATCGAGATAAGATTACAAAGGATACAAGAATTGTTGCCAATCCGGGTTGTTATACAACAACTTCTATATTAACAATGTATCCAATGGTTAAGGAAGGAATTATTAATCCGGATACGATTATTGTTGATGCAAAGAGTGGTACATCCGGTGCCGGAAGAGGAGCAAAGATTAATAACTTATTCTGTGAAGTCAATGAAAGTATGAAGGCATACGGTGTTGGAACACACAGACATACACCGGAGATTGAAGAACAGTTAGGATATGCATGCGGCAGGGATGATTTGAAGTTAATCTTTACACCACATCTTGTACCAATGAATCGTGGTATTTTAGTAACAGCATATGCAAACCTTGCAAAGGATGTAACATATGAAGAGGTCAAGGCTGTATATGATAAATATTATGCAAATGAGAAGTTTGTTCGTGTGTTGGATCAGGGGGTATGCCCGGAGACACGTTGGGTTGAAGGCAGTAACTTTGTAGATATTGGATTCGTAATTGAGCCTAGAACGAACCGTTTGATTATGATGGGTGCATTAGATAATCTTGTAAAGGGTGCAGCAGGACAGGCAGTACAGAATATGAATCTGTTATTTGGTCTTCCAGAGACAGAAGGTCTTATGATGGCACCAATGTTCCCATAAGAATGTGATAAAAAATGTAATAGAATAGAATTTTGCGACAAGGAGAATGTGTATGAATATTATTAAAGGTGGCGTTACTTCTGCAAAGGGTTTTTTAGCAGCAGGTTTACACGCAGGAATCAAAGGAAATTCAGATAAGAAAGATATGGCTATGGTATATAGTACAGCACCATGTGTTGTAGCAGGAACATTTACAACGAACCGTGTATTTGCAGCACCGGTAAAATGGGACAGACAAGTGGTAGAACAGTCTCCATTTGCACAGGCAATTGTTGTAAACAGTGGTGTTGCCAATGCCTGTACAGGAGCAGAAGGCGATGCGGCTTGTAAGAAGGAAGCAGATGCAGTCGCAGCAAAGTTAGAGATTCCGGCAGAAGCAGTATTGGTTGCTTCAACAGGGGTAATTGGGATGCAGTTGCCAATGGATAAAATTTGTGAAGGAATTGACAAACTTCCTGCAAAATTGGCAGCAACAGATGCAGCAGGAACAGAAGCGGCAAAGGCAATTATGACGACAGATACTGTGGATAAGCAGGTTGCAGTTACTGTCGATATTGCAGGTAAGACGGTTACAATCGGCGGTATGTGTAAGGGTGCTGGTATGATTCATCCGAACATGGCTACGATGTTGTGTTTTGTAACAACAGATGCTTGTATTAAGAAGCCGGTATTACAGAAGATGATGCGTGAGATTATTGATGATTCCTTCAATATGATTTCTGTAGACGGAGATACTTCCACGAATGATACTGCACTTGTTCTTGCAAATGGTCTTGCAGAAAATGACATTATCACAGAAGAGTCTGCGGATTATCAGGCATTTTACGATGGATTGTCTTATGTACTCACAGAATTATCCAAAAAGATTGCAGGAGACGGAGAAGGCTGTACTTGTCTGTTTGAAGCACAGGTTATCAATGCAGCAAGCAAGGAACAGGCAAAGGTACTTGCAAAGTCTATTATTACATCAAATCTTACCAAGGCGGCAATCTTTGGACATGATGCGAACTGGGGAAGAATCCTGTGTGCGATGGGATATTCCGGCGCAGATTTTGCTCCGGAATTGGTAGATATTTATTTTGAGAGTGAAGCCGGTAAGTTAAAGATTGTAGAAAATGGAAATGCAACAGATTACAGTGAAGATACAGCAACAGAGATTTTATCAAAGAATCCGGTTGTTGCAATCGTGGATGTGAAGCAGGGAGATGCAAAAGCAACTGCCTGGGGTTGTGATTTGACATTTGATTATGTAAAAATTAACGCAGATTATCGTTCATAAAACAGTTAGGGAATTGTTAAGAACAGTGATATAAATAAAAATATGAGAATTAGGGAGAATTGAATCATGGATATGCAGGAAGAATTACGCAAAGCGCAGATTTTGGTAGAGGCGTTGCCATACATACAGAAATTTAGTAAGAAGATTATCGTTGTAAAGTACGGCGGAAGCGCAATGGTAGATGAAGAACTCAAAAGAAAAGTTATTCAGGACGTGGTATTGTTGAAATTAGTAGGGTTCCAGCCAATTATCGTTCATGGTGGTGGTAAGGAAATCAGTAAATGGGTTGAGAAGTCAGGCATGGAGCCTCGTTTCTTAAATGGTCTTCGTGTGACAGATGAACCAACGATGGAAATTGCAGAAATGGTATTAAATAAAGTCAACAAGAGCCTTGTATCTATGATTGAGGAACTCGGTGTAAAGGCTTGTGGTATCAGTGGTAAAGATGGCGGCATGTTAAAGGTTGACAAAAAATTATCAAAGGGCGAAGACATCGGTTATGTTGGTGAAGTAAAGTCTGTAGATACAACTTTAATTGACTCTTTATTAAAGGACGATTTCTTACCAGTTATCTGCCCAATTGGTTATGATGATAACTATCATGCATACAATATCAATGCAGATGATGCGGCTTGTGCGATTGCTAGAGCAATGAATGCGGAAAAACTCGCTTTCTTAACAGATATTGAAGGGGTATATAAGGACTATGAAGATAAATCTTCATTGATTTCTGAATTGACAACAACAGAAGCAAGAGAATTGTTGGCTGGTGGTACAATTGGTGGTGGTATGCTTCCAAAGTTAAACAACTGTATTGATGCGATTGAAAATGGTGTATCAAGAGTGCATATCTTAGATGGTAGAATTCCACATTGCCTGTTACTTGAAATCTTTACAAATAAGGGTGTTGGTACAGCTATTTTGAGTGAAGAAGCTGAGAGATTCTTTGATAAAGAAGCATAATTCGTTTATAAAATTTGGATGTTATAAAATGTTACAAATAGAAATACGCTTTTGTCTTATGGATATTTATGGACAAAAGCGTATTGGATGTTGATGCAAAGAAAGAAGGGAGTAGAGCAGAATGAATACACAGCAGATTATCACAACAGCAGAAGAGAAGCTGATTCATACATATAACCGTTATCAGATTGTATTAGATCACGGTAACGGTACACATTTATACGATACAGACGGCAAGGAATATCTTGATTTTGGTGCAGGTATTGCGGTATTTGCATTGGGATATAACAACAAGGAATACAATGATGGATTGAAGGCACAGATTGATAAGCTGATTCATACATCCAACTATTTTTATAATGAACCTGCCGTACATGCTGCACAGCTTTTAACGCAAGCCTCAGGTATGGATAGGGTATTCTTTACAAATAGTGGTACAGAATCTATTGAAGGTGCAATCAAACTTGCGAAGAAGTATGCATATTTAAAGACAGGAAGTGTGAACCATGAAATTATTGCAATGCAGCACTCTTTCCATGGAAGAAGTATGGGAGCACTTGCGGTAACAGGCAATAAGCACTATCAGGAAGCATTTGGACCGATGATTCCGGGAATCCGTTTTGCAGAATATAATAATTTAGACAGTGTGAAAGCATTAATCAATGAAAAAACATGCGCAATTATTTTTGAAACGGTACAGGGGGAAGGCGGCATCTATCCTGCAACAAAAGAATTTATTGAAGGGATAAGAGCACTTTGTGATGAAAAGGGCATTTTACTTATCTTAGATGAAATCCAGTGTGGTATGGGCAGAACAGGTTCAATGTTTGCATATCAGCAGTATGGCGTAAAGCCTGATATTATCACGGTTGCTAAGGCATTAGGCTGTGGTGTGCCAATTGGTGCATTTTTAGCAACAGAAGAAGTTGCTAAGGCACTTGTTCCGGGTGACCACGGTACAACTTATGGTGGAAATCCGCTTGCTTGTGCAGCAGCAGTTCAAGTATTGACACTGTTTGAGAAACTTCATGTGTTAGATAATGTCAAAGAAGTATCTGCATACTTAGAAGAACAGCTTGACAAACTCGTTGCAGAGTACGATACTATCAAAGAGCGTCGAGGAATGGGACTGATGCAGGGATTAGAATTGACAGTTGCTCCATCAGGCATTATTGCAAAGGCATTAGAGCAGGGATTAATTCTATTCTCAGCAGGAAGCAATGTGCTTCGATTTGTTCCACCACTTGTTATTACGAAGTCCGACGTGGATGAAATGATAGGAAAGTTAAAGAAAGCATTGGAGAATGAATAAATATAGTACAATAATCAAAAAAACAGTAGCAGTATCCATGGCAGCGTTGATGTCTGTACTCAGTGTTGCCTGTGCAGACCCTGCAAAGAATGTAAAGAATCTGAAAATTGAAGAGAAGACGACAATTCATGTATGGTATGATGACAGCCGTTATACAAGTTATATGGAATATGTAGAACAGCAGTTAGAAGAAGCAAATGAGTTGCTGGATGTAGAATTGGTGTATACAGATAAAGAAGGCTATATGGATGATATTTATCAGAATAGCGTTCATCCAAATGAAGAAACAACAGCGGCTGATGTGTATTTGTTGCATGGTAAGGATATGCAGAAGGCATATTTGTCTGGAATTATAACAAAAAATGACACGTATGCCGGACAGTATACAGAAAAAGTATATGGAAAAGCGGCATTATCTGCTGCATCTTATGGTGGGACTTTATACGGATATCCATTGACATTCCATACATCGGTAATGGTCTATAATAAAGGACTTGCTTCGCAGATGAATACATTTGAAGAACTGACACAGTATAGCAATCAGTATCAGGTCAATGATGCCAATCAGAATATACAGTTGATTACGACTTGGGATGTTTCAGATCCGTTTGTAAATTATGCATTTGGTGCCAAAGCGATAAATATCGGTGGAGATAATGGAGAAGATGCATCTGTTATGGAAAGCAATCAGCCATTATTACAGCAGTATATGCAGGGATTTTATCAGTTAAAAGGTGCATATGGGCTTGATGATACGCAGGTTGATGAGAATTACTGTGTGGATAAGTTTACACAGGGAAGACTGCTATATACGATTATTGATTCAGACAGATTGCAGGAATTAGACCAATCCGGAATAGAGTATGGTATTTGTGCGATTCCGGCAATGAATCAGCAGTTACCGACACAGGCATTATCTGAAACGGATATGTTTGTTGTGAATCCTTACGCAAAGCAGGTTGATTCAGCAAAAGCGGTAGCACAGGCATTTAGTTATGACTATGCAGATGCGTTTTACAGTTATTCAGGATGCAGCAGTGCCAGAAATGATTTGAAGCAAACGAGTCATTCAGATGAGTATAAGACGCTGCACGACATTTATGCAGATTCTCAGTCGATTGCGAAGTTTGTCGGAGCAGACGAATATTATTTGCGTTACGAATTGTTGATTCATGATATTTGGGCGGAAAAAGGTGTGGATGCATCTGTAACGAATTTTATGAATATGATTCAGAAGAACCAGATTATTATACGTTAGAACAAAATAAATAAAATGAATAAAAACCTGTCATGGGGACAATACTAGTACTATCTTATAGTACGGAGGCAGTTCCAATGGCAGGTTTTTTAATTGCGATGATTTCTGGTGCATTAATGAGTATACAGGGCGTGTGGAATACAAATGTTACAAAGCAGACGAATATTTGGGTGGCAACTGGATTTGTTCAGGTGACGGCTTTTTTGGTGTGTGTTCTAATGTGGTTATTTTCCGGCAGACCTCAATTTGTCGGTTTGTGGCAGACACAGCCAAAATATTCGTTGCTTGGCGGTGTGATCGGTGCCTTTATTACATTTACGGTTATTAAGGCGGTCTCTGCGATGGGGGTTGCCGGAGCAGAAGTAACCATTGTTGTTACACAGGTTGCTGTTGCTTATTTGATTGAATTGTTTGGATTATTCGGTGGAAATAAGACATCGTTTTCACTTGTGAAATTAGGAGGATTGGCATTGGCAGTCGTGGGGGTTGTGGTGTTTCATATGTGTGGGAATTCTAGGTGAGTTCCATCACAAACCGAAAATCAGATTTGGAAAAGTTAAAAAATTGTATATTAGTCAATGATGTGACACCAACTTTTTAAAAATAAAAAGTTGATATGCTATTATGAAGTTATCACCTAAACAGCGGTGCTGTTATGGATAAGTCTTATTCGGCAGAGATGTTTGCACCACAGATATTTATTAATCGAGCAGAATAAGAATCAGAGTGTCTCTAGTTCGAGACGTTTTTCTAACGGACTTTTCCAACTGAGCACTTGCATCGGGATGGAATTGGAACGATTTAGATATCGTTTCATTTGAATCTGGAGATCCTCATATGAGTAAAACTTCAGATGATTATAGAATCTTTCTTGATCATTGCGATGGCTACGTTCAACCTTTCCATTGTGTCGCGGTGTTCTAGGACGGATTCGCTTGTGAGTGATATTTAGTTCAGCACACGTTTTATCTAAGATATGAATTCGTTCTGTTTTTGTAATATTTGTAAATTCAGCCCCATTATCCGTTTGTAGGATATCTGGGAGATAACCAAAGTAGTTGATGGCACGCTTTAAGAAATCAACTGTTGAATAACCGCTTTGTTCCATGTAAGGATAAATAAAGCGCTCACGAGAAGCTTCATCAATAACTGTATATTGGTAAAATTTTTGAGGAACAGAGCCTGAATAGCAAACCTTTGGAACGTATTTAACATCCATCTGCCATTTCACACCGAGCTTGGTTGGAGTATCGTAAGGTTTTGGCTTGTAGGCTTTTTTGGTAGATGGTGCAGCACTAGAAAACCCAAGCCTTTTATAAATACGATATAGTGATGCAGGGTGTCTAGAGTAGCCTTTGGCAACACGAAGCTTACCATACAATTCGCACACAGAGATATGCGGGTTACGTCGGTGGTAGTCAGTAATCCATTTGATTTCCTGCTCAGTGTGGGCATTGGGATGAGGTGTGTGCGGACGATGAGATTTATCCATCAGGGAATCCTTTGTTCCATCGAATTTCTTGTTCCATCGAAGCAGGGAAGATTTGGAAATCTTATATCTTCGACAGACGAAAGATACACCGACACCTGTACGGTATAGTTTTACAGCATAGTATTTTGTGTTAATTTCATGTGGCAAATATCGTTGTGAGTATGTTATAGTATTCATGACGGTTGAGTTTTCCTTTTCTAGTATGTTTTTGTGGTGATTACATTCTATAGGACTCAACCGTTTTTGTATAGGTGTAGGTGTCACATCAATTGTAACCTTACAATCAGATTTGGAAAAGTTAAAAAATGCTCTTGTACGAATAAAACAAATGCGATATAATAAATCGTCAAGGGGTTGCGAAGGGATTCCCCGTCTAATCGTGAAATCTACTGAACAGCTTATGATACGGATATGTAGAACAAGGCGGAAGGAGAAGATTATGACAAGAAATTATAGCGTAAAGTTCAAGAACAAGAGCAAAATGTTAAAGACTCCAGAGGCAGTTGAAGCAGCTAAGCAGGAGATTTTAGCAGATACAGCAGCAGAAGAAGTTGTTATTACAGAAGAAGGACAGCATATTGCAATTGAAGCAAAGGAAGAAGACTTCCCGGCAATTATGAATATGGTTGTTAATGTATTCCGTAAGTTAGATGACAAGTCAGAAGTTTCATTCCAGTTTACTTTTGAATAAGTCTTGTGCGAATTAAACATAGCGTTTCGTAAAAGCCTATGGTGCAAATGTGCCATGGGCTTTCGATATGTAATATAGATTTAGGAGGACAATAGAATGCCCGATATGAAAAAAGAAATAGAAAAAAGAAGAACATTTGCCATCATTTCCCATCCGGATGCTGGTAAGACAACATTGACAGAGAAATTCCTGCTGTATGGTGGAGCAATTAATTTAGCAGGTTCAGTAAAGGGTAAAAAGACCGCAAAACATGCAGTATCTGACTGGATGGAAATTGAAAAGGAAAGAGGTATTTCGGTAACATCTTCTGTATTACAGTTTAACTATGATGGATACTGCATTAATATTTTGGATACGCCGGGACATCAGGATTTCTCGGAAGATACATACCGTACATTAATGGCTGCCGATTCAGCAGTGATGGTTATTGATGCTTCTAAGGGTGTTGAGAAACAGACGATTAAGTTATTTAAGGTTTGCGTTATGCGTCATATTCCGATTTTTACATTTATCAATAAAATGGATAGAGAAGCCAATGACCCGTTTGAATTATTAGATGAGATTGAAAATGTACTTGGAATCAGTACATGTCCAATTAACTGGCCGATTGGTGCAGGAAAAGAATTCAAGGGTGTTTATGACAGAAATGAAAAAGAGGTATCTTTGTTCCGTGCTGCAATGAATGGACAGAAGGAAGTAGATACAAAGAATATTTCAATTGATGACGCCGCATTAGAAGCAGAAATTGGTTCGGAATTTTTTGCAAAATTAAATGAGGATGTGGAACTGTTAGATGGTGCCAGTGCAGAGTTTGACTTAGAACAGGTACAGGCTGGTAATTTAACACCGGTATTCTTTGGCTCTGCTTTGACAAATTTTGGTGTTGAGACATTTTTACAACATTTCTTAAAGATGACAACATCTCCATTGCCACGGAATTCATCACAGGGAATTATCGATCCATTCAGTGAAGATTTTTCAGCATTTGTCTTTAAGATTCAGGCAAATATGAATAAGGCGCACAGAGATCGAATTGCATTTATGCGAATCTGTTCGGGTAAGTTTACAGCAGGAATGGAAGCAAATCATGTTCAGGGTGGTAAAAAAATTAAGTTGTCACAGTCTACACAGATGATGGCACAGGAACGCCATTTGGTAGAAGAGGCTTATGCAGGAGATATTATTGGTGTATTTGATCCGGGTATTTTTTCAATTGGCGATACGATTTGCACATCAAATAAGAAGTTTGAATTTGAAGGAATTCCGACATTCGCACCGGAACATTTTGCAAGAGTACGTCAAATGGATACGATGAAGAGAAAGCAGTTCATCAAGGGTATCAGCCAGATTGCACAGGAAGGTGCGATTCAGATTTTCCAGGAATTTAACACTGGTATGGAAGAAATTATCGTCGGCGTTGTTGGTGTGCTGCAGTTTGAAGTATTGCAGTATCGTCTGGAGAATGAGTACAATGTTGATATCAAGTTAGAGCCATTGCCATATGAACATATTCGTTGGATTGAGAATCCGGAAGAAATCGATGTGAACCGCATTGTTGGTACATCTGATATGAAGAAAATTAAGGATTTAAAGGGCAATCCACTGCTTGTATTTGCAAATAGCTGGAGTGTGAATATGGTTCTTGAACGTAATGAAGGTTTGAAACTTTCTGAGTTTGGTAAGAATAACTAAAAATATAAAAATAGAATAAATAAAATACCCCGAATGAGTATGACATGTGTTTTCTTTGCCATTTCCATTCGGGGTATTTTTATGAAATTTGTATCAAAAAATGCACCATTTATCAAGCGTCTGAACGATTAGGCAGTTCTTTATCTGAAGGAACCTTTTGTAATAGGAATTTACCGGAAGGAACTACACATTTTCCTGAGGTGGACACCAGCTTTCGGCTTGTGCGGCATAGTCCTCGGCGATAGTCTGATATTGGTATGCAAGTTCATAATCGTCAGCTTCTTTCATTTGTACGGATAAAATATTATAGCAATCAGCAAGTGCTAATAATGGCAGATTGCCATTGCAATGAATGTCAATGATTGCTGAAGTCTCAGATACTGCATTGATAAACCACAGAATCGCTTCTTCATAATCCTGAACAGATTTGTAATATGTTCCAAGTTCCATACAGATTTCTGCGCAGGCTTCAACAGCTACATTTTTCAGGCATATCTTAAAAAATTCATGTATATTTTTTGTAATTCGGTATGTTTTTGCAAGCACACAGGCGATATTTTCCTGACAGTCTTTGCTGCGGTTATAGTCATTTTGCAGTGCTTGAAAATATGGCAGAAAAGAAATGAAATCCTCATCTGCTCCGGATATAAACAGTTCTTTACACAACATAATAATGACGGAATCAGAAAGGGAAATACCGCGTTCAAATGCTTTAATAAATGTAGAAAAATCCCGTTTATTATGGTTATTTTCCGGTAAATGAAGTATTTCAATGTCGCTGTCAAAAATAACAGGATGGATGCGAACCGTTTCGTGAATTGGAGAAGTCCATACGAATGTACGCAGTCGTTTAAATAACTTCGGACGGTATTCTTTCTCAAAATTATAGACGGTATTAAATGTTGTCTGGTTGACATATTTCATTTGTACAATATCAATTTCGGAAAGAAGTGACTGCTTCAAATCCAGAAAACGTTGTAAATTTTCTTCATCTAATACCTCATCTGCGTCGGCAGAGAAGATATAGTCACAAGTTGCCTTAGAAAAGGCAAAATTTCTGGCATCCGCAAAATCGTCAATCCATTCATAAGTATAAATCTTGTCAGTGTACCGGGCAGCAATTTCTTTGGTTGCATCGGTGGAGCCGGTGTCAACAATAATCATTTCATCACAAATTGGACGGTAAGAATCTAAGCATCTTGTTAGAATCTGTTCCTCATTTTTTACAATCATACATAAGCTAATGGAAATCATAAGAAAATCTCCTTTCATTTCTTAACCAAAGTTTACCTGAAATAGAAGCAGCTTGCAACTGTTATATACTTTAATTGGATATATTTAATATAAAGTAGCATAATAATACACTAAAAAATTAAAAGAATAAAATAATGCTATTTTATAAATGATTAGTTCTATTTAATGTGCGAATAAGATGTTATAGTAACCATAGAAAATCAATTAGCTAATAGATAAAAATGCAACGCAGATGTTGGGGTATTTAAGTACATTGTAGGAGGTTTTTATGGAGAAGGCACAAGGGTATAAACGGTACATTAAGGAAAATGGAGTTCATTTCGTACCGGTATGGAGAATTATCGGATTTAGCGGAGCCAATATGGCAGTAAATCTGTATATGGGATTAACAATGATTATGTCGTTCTATCTGAATGGTTATGTAGGAATGGCAGTTATATTAGCATCAAGTTTTTCAACAATTATGAGATTGTGGGATGGTGTTACAGATCCGTTGGTAGGTTTCTTGGTTGATAAAGTTGGTGGACGAGTTGGTAAGACGCGTTTGTGTCTGGTAGCAGGTGGAATTCTATTATTTGTAAATAGTTTCTTAATGTTTAATGTAACAGACCGTTTACCAAAAGGTGCAATCAGACCAGTGTTTTTCATTGTATTTACATTGATTTACTATATTGGTTACACATTCTTAAATATTAGTAATCATGTTGGTAATGTTTGTTTAACGAATGATCCGTCACAAAGACCAATTCTTAGTATTGTTGGAACAGTGCTTGTTCGTATTATGAGAGCTGTTATGCAGATGGTTACAGCATCACTTGCAATTAAGTATGGTTCAATGAGAAGTGCGGAATTGTTCCATGAATACTGGCTTATCGTAGCAGTAATTGCAACAATTGGTATCGTGATTGCTTACATTTCAATTAGACCAAAGGATATTCCTTATTTCAGTGAAACAGCAGCACAGGAAGATGAAGACAGTAAAGAGAAGGTTAAGTTCTCAGATTATTTAACAGTACTAAAGAAAAACAGACCATTGCAGATGATGATTATTGCAAGAGCAACAGATCAATTTGCAAATACTTGTAAGACAAGTGCAATTACATTAGTTTTATATGGAATCGTTGTTGGTAACTACAAGTTATCAGGTGGATGGACAATGTATACAACAATCATTGGTCTTGTTATGATGACACTTGGTGTTGGTACAATCGGTAGAAAACTTGGTTTGAAGAAGGCAATGCAGTTCTCAAGCTGGGGTGTAATTGTCTTAGATACAATTGCAATTATTATTTGGTTGGTATGTGATCCAAAGACACTGAATTTACCAGGTTATGTAAATGGATATGGACAGGCATTTAATGGATTTACATTATTTACAGTATTGTTATTCATTATTAGTGTTGTTGGCGGTGGTTTCCAGATGATCGCAAGTTCAATCGTACCTCCGATGATTGCAGATGTAAATGACTATGAAGCAACAAGAAGTGGAAAATATATTCCAGGTATGGTTGGAACATTATTTAGTTTCTTAGATAAATTAATTTCAGCATTTGGTCCTACACTTGTTGGTGTTGGTTTTGCAATCATCGGCTTTGCAGATGAATTTCCAGATGTTTCAACACCTTATAGCTTCAAATTATTAGTAATCGGTTTGGTATTCTATTATGGATTTGAATTAGTTGGTGCAATTTTCAATATCATCGCAATGAAGTTTTATGATTTAACACCAGAGAAGATGAAAGAAGTAGAAGAACAGTTAAATACAATGCGTATTAAAGAGTAATATATAGGAAAAATGTAATCATTTAGGACAGGTTGAGAATATTCGAATCTGTTCTAAATGAAAATTATAAGCAAATAATAAAGAAACGGAGGCGTGAGAATGCGAATAAATACAGATTGGCAGTTTGCAAAATTACCACAGGTAGAGTGTATAGAAAATGTGAAAGATGTCAAAGCACTTTTACAGGAGGTGGCGTTTCAGACTGTACAGATTCCTCACACTTGGTATGAAGATGGAAATGCCTATGAAGGCGTAACCGTTTATCGAAAGCAGTTGACAGCACAGGTAAACGAAAAGAATCAGGTATTCTTACAGTTTGACGGGGCAGACAGATGGAGTCGTGTATATGTAAATAATCAGTATATTGGAGAACACAAAGGTGGATATGGTGCATTTGCATTTGATATTACGGATGCTTGGATTGCTGATAAAGAAAATGAGTTGGTCGTATTATTAGACAATCGTTCTTGGGATATTATTTCTCCGCTGACCGGCGACTTCACCGTATTTGGCGGTATTTATCGTGATGTACATCTTACCGTAACACCAGAGATTGCATTTAACAGAACGTATTACGGTACAGAAGGTGTTATTATTTGCACAAATGTAAATGAAGAAGGCAATGGTATCGTAACAGTGGAAGTGCATACAAAGGGTGTCGCAGATGGTGCACAACTTGAGATGGTTTGTAAGAATTCTGAAGGCAATGTTGTTGCAAATCAGATAGTGGCAGCAGAAACTGCTGATAAGAAATATACATTTACAGTGGAAAAACCAGTCCTTTGGAATGGAAAGGAATCCCACGAACTTTATACTGTTGAGGTTCAGATTGTGAAAAATGAGACAATCTGCGATACGGTTACACGTCGAATTGGATTTAAGACGGTTGCGTTAGATGCGCAGAAAGGCTTTTTCTTAAATGGAGAACATTTAAAGTTAAACGGTGTTGCAAAGCATCAGGATTTTGCAGGTGTGTTTAATGCCACCGGTAAGGAACATCAGGAAAAAGATTTGGAAGCAATTTTGGATATTGGTGCAAACAGTGTTCGATTATCACATTATCAGCATCCGCAGCATATGTATGATTTGTGTGATGAGAACGGTTTGGTTGTATGGGCTGAGATTCCATTTTTAAAGATTGCAAGAAGTGAAGAATTCTTAGAAAATGCATGCAATCAGTTGACAGAATTAATTTTACAGAATATGCATCACGTATCTGTCAGTTTCTGGGGTGTTCAGAATGAAATTGCAATGTTTGCAGAAGATGAGGAAACATATCGTCAGGTGCGTGTGTTAGATGATTTGGTAAGATCATTGGATACAACAAGAATCAGTTCAGCAGCGAATCTGTTCTGTGTAAAAAATGACAGTGAATTAAACAAGATTACACAGGCGGTGGGATATAACATTTATTTTGGTTGGTATTATGGACAGATGTCAGATAATGATGACTTTATTGAAAAGTTCCATGCAGAGAATCCTAATATTCCATTGGGAATTACAGAGTATGGTGTAGATTGTAATTTAGCATTTCATAATACAGCACCGAAGGTAAGAGATTATTCAGAAGAATTTCAGGCAATGTATCATGAGACAGTATATCCGATGTTTGCAGCAAAGGAATATATCTGGGGTACTTATGTATGGAATATGTTCGATTTTAGCAGCGGAATTCGTGATGAGGGCGGTACGAAGTATAAAAACTGCAAAGGTCTTGTAACATTTGACCGAACTGTGAAAAAAGATGCGTTCTATTATTATAAATCAAGATGGTCAACGGAAGAATTTGTTCATATTGGAGAACGCCGATTCAAGAACCGTCTGGTTGGAACGATGGATGTGAAAGTATATTCAAACCAGAACGAAGTTACATTAGAAGCACAAGGAGAAACGTATACAGTACAGTCTGATACAGGTGTATTCATCTTTAAAGACGTTCCGGTTACAGAAGGCACATTTACAATTGCAGCGCACAGCGCAAATTGTACAGATGAGGTTTCATTTACAGGTGTAACACAGGAAGATACATCTTATGTGTTTGTAGATAAGAATCCGGGATTAAATGTAAAGAACTGGTTTGAAGATGCAGTCGAGGAAGCAAAGATGTTTCCAAAGGGAATGTATTCGATTCGTTCAACTTGCAAAGAATTATTAGAAAGTGATGAAGCAATGCAGGTAATTGAAGAATTCAATGCCGGTCTTGCAAAGCAGATGCGAGAGCGAATGGCAATGATTCCATTAGAAAGAATCTTAAGCTATATGAAAAAAGAAGTTACAGAAGAACAATGCAAAGAGTTAAATAACCAATTAACAAAAATTAGAAAGGGAGATTAATTATGAAGAGTTCATTTCGTTGGTATGGAGACAGTGATCCGGTAACATTGCAGAA
>AUXO012719298.1_pt1 | contig 16329 bp, 13 predicted proteins | sample 768731 | NCBI WGS metagenome assembly AUXO01 (sample SAMN02715735, study PRJNA202380) | gut metagenome | biome: sheep rumen | host: Ovis aries | place: New Zealand: Palmerston North
TGTCGCACTCGACGACGACGGTTCCGAATAGGTAAGCGCTATTTCCCTCGCCGACGTCGAACATCAGACAACATAGAACGCATTTTGAAGCCGTAAGGACGAGTTCCTAACGGCTTTTTTGATGTACCGACGGTGAGACCGAGTCCCCAGCGGAGACGGCCAATACTTGGCTTATTTGAGCTAATTTCGCCGACTTCGACTGGATAACCGAACTCGCGGCTAGTCGAGAATAGGCTCACGACGTTGAACTTATCCTCAACTTGTCGCACATGTACCATGAGTCAACATCGGCGAGACAACTGAGAATTTGAGTGGGAAGACATGGTTGAACTTCTGGAAACAGACATCGCATGTCGGGATAGAGCCTTCCGAAAAACATCCGAAAAATGGATTTCGGAGATTTCTCGCACGGATTTCGGCGATTTTTCGGCGTCATGGTCATATAAGGATTGTCCTATGTTGAAACTGAATCCTAAGACACGGTGCGAAAAGCGGTCTATTGCTAAGGCCGTTGGACCGTGCCGCCTCTATAGCACCTTACAATCACGGTACGCCGACATCTTACAAGCTAACGCAGACATCAATGAAATACGCTGTAATTATGCCCTCGACAAATTCGAGCTTGGAGCCTACACCTCTGATTTCGTCTGTACGAAGCAAGACGGCTCGTACATGGTCCGCGAATGCGTGGACCGCCGCCATCTTGCGAAGCCGATGACCATACGCATGCTAGAAGCATCAAGACGGTACTGGTTGTCGAAGGGCATCACAGACTGGGGCATCGTCATCAATGGTGAGGTGAGCAATGCCTAATACAGCCCTATACGAAGTCGACAAAACCATCTACAGAGTCATAGAGCGTCACGACGACCATATACTGGTCATCGACTGCACCAAACTCAGTATGCCTCACTGGATAGCCAGTGATCAGCTAGACGGAGCCGCCGTATGCACAGAAGAGGCGCTACACAGCCGAACATCAACCGTCATCAGAACAAACCTCAGCATCACCGACGACGGCGTCTGCAACAAGCGCTATACGGTAATAGCCGAAGTGCTCCCCTACATCGGCGACCAAGTTCAGCGCAACGCCGCGATAACGAACGCCGCCAAGGAACATGGCATAACGACCAAAACCGTCCGCAACATGCTATGTAAGTACCTCGCCTATCAAGACAAGCGGATATTCGCGCCTACAGCTCCGAAGCCGAAGGAATTGACCGACGACCAGAAGAATATGCGTTGGGCGCTTAACAAGTATTACTATACGCGTAATGGCAAGACCCTAGCTGATGCGTATACCCAGCTAATCAAGGCTAAGTATTGCGACGCCGAAGGTCATGTACTCCCCAACCATCCGTCGCTTACACAGTTCACGTACTATTACCGGAAGCACAAACGACTCCAGACATTCTACATATCACGTAATGGGTTGAAATCGTATCAAATGAATAACAGACCGCTATTAGGTGACTGCGTACAAGAGTTCGCCCCAGCCGTGGGCGTGGGCTTGGCAGACTCTACCACTTGCGACATCTATCTATGCGACGACAGCGGTTCGCAACTCGTAGGTAGGCCCATTCTGACCGCCATAGTGGACGCTTACTCCGGTCTTTGTTATGGCTACAGTTTGGGCTGGGACAACTCTCGAAACAGCCTCAGAGAGTTGCTATTGAACTGTATCACCAACAAAGTGGAATTGTGCAGACAGTTTGGCATCGACATCGCGGAACGAGACTGGAATTGCACTGCACTACCAGCCAAACTCATTACGGATAGGGGCAACGAATACATGTCCTATGAATTGGAACAAATCACAGAATTGGGTGTAAGTATCACGAACTTGCCGCCATACCGCGCAGAGTTAAAGGGGCGCGTCGAACGATTCTTCGGCTTGATTCAAGGCTACTATAAAGACATCCTACGAGGCAAAGGCATCATCGAAGCCGATGCTGGCCGTCGAGGTGTTCGCGACTACAGACAAGACGCGTGCCTTAGTCTACGTGCATTCGAGGCAATCATATTACATTGCATCATCCATTATAATCGCGAACGAATCATATCAAACCACCCATACACCCAGCCGATGCTAGATGCCCAAATAGCACCGCATTCAGCCGACCTCTGGAATTATGGTCTAAAACAGCCTGGGGCAAATCTAATCGAAGTCCGTAAGGATGTACTCATCAAGACATTATTACCGCGAACCAAAGGGACCTTCTGCCAGCGAGGTCTGATAGTCAATCACATCCGCTACGAATGCGACGGCTACACCGAAGCCTACCTAAAGGGCGGTTCCGTCGTAGTAGCATACAACCCAGATAATGTGTCGCACGTTTATCTAGTCCAAGATAACTACGCCCAATTTGATATCATAGAGAGTCGCTTCAAGGACCTCACCCTTGATGCCGCGAAGTACATGATGGCTCAGCACAAGGATCTGGTCAACAGTTTCAAGGATGAACACTTGCAAGCCAAGGTTGACTTAGCACGGCATATACAAGCAATCGCAGACACGAACAAGCGTCAAGCGAGCCATCTAGACACGCGCAACACGTCGCGCACACGCGCACAAGAGCGCTACAGTAAGCATAGGGACCTAATGAGCGAGGTTATCAATGAAAGAGCTTGACTTTACATCCATGCTACCACCGCTTCTGCTTGGTGACGAACTAACGACAGCGATGACTAGCTTACCAGACTATGACGCATCAGTACGTACACTTTCTGCCAGCGAACGTCTAATGAGATTGACTGACATTTACAAGGTATTTGTGCCAACCAGCATGGCGACGGAGATATACCAGCGCGTGTACATGATGACTTCGATGAGTCTACAGAGTAAAGGTACGGTTGAATCCGTCCGTCGTATGAATGCGAACTATGCTTGGAGCCATGGCAGCGAATACCACGGCGTCGCTACTGGAGCGACTTCGGCGACTGTCATCGGCATTAGCGGCATCGGCAAGACAAGCTGCATTCAAAGCTCAATCAACTTGCTTGGCGGTATCATTGAGACCGAGAATCCTTGTCATAAAGTCATCCCCATCGTAATGGTGAGCTGCCCATTTGACTGTAGCTACAAGGGTCTCTTATGCCAAATTCTAATCAGCATCGACGAAATACTTGAAACAGATTACTACCACAAGACCCAGCGAAGCAACATGAACTCCCAGCAGATTCTGGCAATGGTCTGCCAAATTTGCCATCTACATGTAGGTCTACTAATCATTGACGAAATCCAGCTACTTAGTGGCGCTACCAAGGCTGGGTCCATACTGTACCGCATGATACTCCAGCTTATTAACACCAGCGGCATTAACGTACTGTTAGTAGGAACATCGGAGTGCTTGCGATTCTTCGCGGAAACTCAGCAAATAGCACGACGTAGCGTGGGGTTGCAATATAGTGCAATGGAGTTCGACAGCGACTTTAGGAAGCTAGCGGAGATACTCTATTCGTACCAGTACACAAGACAAGAATCTAAGATGAGCGAGAATGTACTATTCTGGCTATTCGAACACACCGGTGGTGTTCCAGCCATCCTCACTGCAATCATCCACGACGCCCAAGAAATAGCCATCTTACGCGGTCGTGAAACACTAGGGATCGAAACGCTGACCGAAGCGTACACTAGCCGCATGCGGATGCTCCACGGCTATCTAGCTGACCGCATCGAGCCTAAAATAGCGACGACCTATCATGAAAAGCCGAAGTCGATAGACACGGCGAACGTCGCCGACCGCGAGAACGAATTACCTAATGGCTATATGGCTATCGACAAGATGGCAACAGAAGCAAGAAACAAGCAAATCGACCTCATAGAACTAATGCGAAGCCAGTTCGCCGTCGAAGAGGTCAAACTATGATAGCCTATATGCCAGCAATCTATCCAGACGAGCTCGTATATAGCTGGTGCAGCCGATACTACGCACACAGCGGTTTTCCAAATTACTCAATGGCTTTGGAAGAGCTGTTCGGCGACAAGAACTATCGAATGAGCTATGAGTTCTCTGGATGCTTTACCGAAGACGCAAAGGCCGTCATCGACAAGATGATAGACATGGGCGAACTCATTGAGAGACACACAATGTTCGCATACTACGCAAGATTCGCTCCCCATGAGCGACGCACCGCTGCATACGCGGCTCTAATTAGCGGTCAGCACATCGGTAAATTGTTGCCAATTCCCACCAGCACAGATGCCAGATTCTTGATGTATTGTGCAGAATGTGCCGAAGAGGATCGTCGCACATACGGCGAAGCGTATCTACATAGAATCCACCAGATTAGGCTCATTGGAATATGCCCATACCATGGATGTGCGCTACAATCTACAGGCATTACTATTACGGCCAACGCCTCACCGCGACTATACGTCGCCGAAGAGCTGATTCCTTATCGTTCACATTATGAGCCACAATCGAAGTCGAGCGATACGGCTTTGGCAAGGTACATGTCAGATGTATTCATTCAGCCGATGCCGACCGTGCCTACAGCGACCATTGGCGAATACCTCACCCACAGACTGCGAGGAACTCAGTATATGTCATCTGTTGGAACTATGCGACAAGTGGCCTTGCTACATCGCGACATGAATGAACGATACTCCGACTTCCAATATAAGGAACACCACATTCAGAAGGTACTTCTAGGACAAAGCTACGATCCATACATCATCATGCTAATCGGCTATCATGTAGGCATCAGCGCAAGTGAGCTATGCCAAGCAATCATACCAAGCACTTGTTCCGTCGCCGAGTTTCCACGCACACGCGCACGTAGCAGCTACAGCACGCGCAAGGGCGCTCAGGCGCAAGACTGGTCAAAGCTAGACAAGGACTGCTTACCAGAGGTACGGAACGTCATTAAAGCGCTATTAGTGGACTCCACTAGCCGACCTCGCAGAGTCACCGAACGCGCCGTGTGCCAGCTAATGGGATGGCCAGACAAGCGCCTAGAATATCTACCCATGTGCAAGGCAGAAGTACGCCGCTATCACGAAACGATGCAACAGTATTGGGCCAGAGAGATTGTGTGGGCTTATCGCAAGCTGGTAGACAGCAAGACGAAACTTAATTGGCGAGCCATCAGGGATTTGACCAATATACGGCGGTGCGACTTTCTAATTGCTCAGCCATTACTGGTTCACTATGCCGACATCGAAACATGCGACAAGATTAAGGCCTTATAGAGCCGCGTCATAGCCCCCAGCAAATCATTTCAGATTTACGCGGACCTGCCACATACCTTTTGGCGTATGGGGTTAGACACAGACGATTTTTTCGCTCCAAGTTGAAGGGTCATTCCCTATGTGGGGAGTCCTCATTTGTATGAAAAACCGTACCCATGAAAAGAATCCACTTTTTACAAATTCATGCGTGAACGACGGCAAGATTACTACACCTAACATTCCCTTATGGCGATTTTGGCCCCACCTATTCCGACTTCGGCGCACACACGCGGACTGACACGAGTTCGGCGGGACTGCTCCGCATAGACATTAGTCTAGTATCAATGAAACGAGGACCTTTATGGCTGACAGACTCATATTCTCTATCAAGCATCAAGACAAGACTCTTGCGTATCTCTACCAACGTTGGGGACGTGGCGACGGCGCGACCCTCGAAACCGAAGTCCGCAAAGCCGCCGAGGCATATCACCTTGACTTGGCCGACCAAGCCGACGCTATCCAAGCTATCCGAATCGCTGGCGAAGTGCTCTACGGTCACGCCATCTGGAACGGCGCTGTTCAGGACACCGACGACGAAGCGTACATCAGAGCCACCCAAGAGGACCGCGACTATCTCGCACTTCATCGCGACGACATCGTGACGGACAACCAGAACACCAGCGCCATCACCTTCTACTATGGCACCGCCGAGCGCTATCCAGCCTACATCGAGAGCTGGTGCGAGGACGCTTACACCATGACGGTATAAGGCATTATAATAACAGAGGCTATACATGAGCAAGAAACGAATTGTCGTCTACAGACCAACTAAAAAGCGTGTCGCCGGACATACATGAATTTCATACAACATCAACTAGACCCACGTAGGAGCGTGGGTCTTTTTTTGTTCGTACGCCGTTCCAGACTGGCACAACGATGGCGGGGCTGCCCTCGCCTCTTATTACTTCTATGACACGAAACAAAGGGGTCACAATGAATAACAAGGTCTATCAAGAAATAACGGATAAAATCATCGAACAACTTCGCAACGGAACAGTGCCATGGGAACAGCCTTGGTTTGGTTTTAGCGGAGCCATCAGCTATGCAACTGGCCGAGCTTACAGCCTACTGAACCAAATGGTACTCGGTGGTGAGTCTGGCGAATTTCTCACTTGGCATCAAATACAACAGCATAACGGACGCTTGCGCAAAGGTTCAAAAGGACGGCGCGTTTTCTTTTGGTCCACCTTCGACAAGGCAGAAACAAACGACAGCGGCGAAACGGTCATTAAACAAATCCCCTATCTAAAAACTTACACAGTCTTCCGCGTTGACGACTGCGATGGCGTCACCAAACGCTGGCAACCGAAGACTAAAGACAATACAGTCGCACCAATAAAGCAAGCTGAAGATATTGTCAATCAATACTTAAGCCGCGAAAAGATTGAATTAAAAAACGAACGTAATGAAGCGTTCTACTCCGTCAAGCACGACTTTATCAACATGCCTATTATCAACAACTTCCGTTCTTCCGAAGATTATTATTCAACATTGCTACATGAAATGATTCATTCCTCTGGTCATCCATCACGACTTGGCCGATTCAAGACTGGAGACACATCATCGCCGTTCGGATCGCCCAACTACTCTCGCGAAGAGTTGGTAGCCGAAGTCGGTTGTTCTTTCATGCTAAACAATCTTGGCATAAGCAATAAGCGAACATTAGAGCAAAATGCCGCGTACATTCAGTCATGGATAAAGGCTTTACATAACGACATTTCGTTAATCGCTGTCGCCGCTGGTCGAGCTGAACGCGCCGTCGATTTTATACTTGGCGAAAAGTCATAATAAAAAAAACGTGCAGACGGAGCCAAGGGAATTTATGAACCAACAGTTCGAAGCTCCGTCCGCACGTTCATTATGTGCAGTTAGCCAACCAAAGCGACAACGACATAACCTTGACTAGCCATCTAAAGTTTATATGCCCACAAAAAAATTATTCCGACGGCGCTCCCCCATCGCGACGTCGTACACACACTAAGGATGAGGTCACACTTAACTATCGTACGCGAACCTTCAACGCATATATGTGGGTATACGCTATTGCACCATTAAAAATTCCACCTACCTTAACTCAGGTAATACACAACCCCTATCTAATTAGACCCCTATACAGCATCACACAAAGAGTTCATAGTAGTATAACTCTTTAGACCTTGAACATAACGAAAGGCATACCTCAAATTTCATCAAAAACGAGTTCCAAGTCATCAAGGGAAACAAACCTTAGACGTCTAAGGTTCGCGACCTCTCTTGGAACGCAACAAAAGGAAAAAACACCATGAGCGACTTCTTTTATTGCAGAGTGAGTTCAAATGGACAAAATTTGGCTCGTCAACTTGAAGAGGCGAAGAAAATCATATCTGACCCCAGATACATTTTCACAGAGAAAGCGTCGGGGAAAAATTTCACAGATCGCAAAGTCTGGAACTCACTCGTCGGAACCGACCAAACAATCGGTTGGTTGAAAAAAAATGATACCCTCTACTGTTCCAGCCTTGATAGAATATCGAGGGATTACAACGATTTAAAAAGCGCAATCCAAAAACTCGCTGACATGGGCGTAACTCTTCGCGTACTCGACATGCCTATTTTAAATCAACCCATAGACGGCCTATCGCAAAGATTTATTGCCGACCTCGTAATCAGCATCATGGGTTTCGTCTCGAGCAACGAGAGGCGCAAAATACGGGAACGCTGCGAGGCAGGCCGTCGAGCATATGTCAAGGCGGGCGGCAAATTCGGTCCAGCACCGATTACACGACCGACGCAATGGGATGCCGTCATGGCAAGAGTCAACGCCGGTGAAATAACCAAAGTCGAGGCTATGCGCTCCATGGGCTTACGCAAATCGACCTTCTATCGGTTGCTGAAACAATAAATTTTAATCTATGGCAGACTTCTTTAGCTCTCTAATGGAGTCTGTCATAGATTTCATCGAAGCAATCAGAGCTTGCAGCTCAGCCACCGTCATTCTATTGATTATGGCATTCCGCGCCGTCGTCTCATAAAAAGTTTCGAGTTCGGTTTCCAAGTCCGCACACGCATCAGTCAGCGGAGTCATCAGCTCAGCATGAGCCATGTCTATGATACGACCAGCGACCACATCTTCGACATCGGCAAGGACATTTTCGATTTCGTCATTGTCATCCATGGGATTCCGGTAATATAACATTATGAATGTTATTGATATAGCGAGTTAATGGAATAATCTTGTCATCGAAAACTTCCATAACATGGCCTTCAAACGGAGCCTCGTTGACGACCGTATCAGTCGTAATGTCGCCGTTCTCGCAGACATAGGTAATAATATCTTTTAGGAACTCTTCTTGGTCCGCATTCAGCACACTACCAGAAAGAAATTCATTGAACCTCGACATGGCTTGCTTGCGATCGACTCCAATCAGAGAACGAATCAGAATGGCCACGTTCTCGCCGCATGGCATACCGTCAGTGTACTTGTCGAAATCTTCTTTGGACCCCAGCTCCTTCCACATGACATTTTCCAGTTCGACGATATCGCCGTCGGTGAGCTGTTCCAGATTATAAATTTTCCGAAGAACTGGGTGCTTGTCCTTTTGCGCTATATAGTCCAGAACCTTCTGCTTGTAGGTCGTGCGAGTCTGTACACCCGCACTTTCGCCGTCATCGGTAATAACATCTTCGATATCGACAGTCCAAGTCTTACCGCCGTCGCCAACAAGGAACTTAATGAGGTCACGGAGTTCGACTCGTACACGTTCCAGCCAGCGCAAAGACATGTTCTCCCATGCCGTTGCGGTCAGAACTTCCTTGATGGTCTCCATCTTGGCGACCACTTGCGGAATAGTAGCCTTGGTCATCAAGCGTTCGGCCAGTCCACGAACATTCACTATAGCCTTGCTGGAATTATATTCTTCATTCACGAAGCCGAGTTCGATAGCCAGAACCAGTACGTCGAACTTCTTAGCATTTTCATCTTGCGTGTTATGGGGCAACAACGGCGCGATATCACGTTTCAAGGTCTGCACATCGGCGGCTGTCAAGCATATCCACGCATCGTCGCTCTTGAAATGGCTTACGGTTTCCCAGTTGGATCGCACCGAAATATGGGCGTCGGACAGCGAAGCTACTTGCCCCTTCAATTCCTTCTTGATATCGTCGTGCAGACCCTTGGTAAACTCATCCTCTTGATATGTCTGGTGTTGCAAATAGAACGCGACTTCGGCACGTAAGCCGAACAGCCGTTCCGTCAGCGACATACTCTGCTGGACCACCTTACCATCTGGGTTCTTTTCGAAGAACTCGAAGTTCTTGCACCAGTCAAAGATGTAGAAACATTCCTTGTTCTTGGACGGTCCATAGATGTCATCGGACAGACGCGTTCCGCGACCGATCATCTGCATGAACTTGATCTTCGACTTCACAATCTTGAAGAACACCAAATTCAGTACATCCGGCACGTCAATGCCAGTGTCAAGCATATCGACCGACACGGCCACTTGCGGGTCCTTATCGCGCACCTCGAACTTGTCAATCAAATCTTGGGCATAGGTCACGTAGTTGTCTATCAGTACGCAGAAATCCGAACCGTATTCTGGATAAAGAGCGTTGAAGCGTTTGACGATGAGTTCAGCATGTTTGTGGTTGTACGCGAATATAATCGTCTTGCCTATTCGTTCACCACTCTGGACTTTCAGCCCATTCTCCATCAAATCTTGAAGCACATTGTCTATGGTATTCTCATTATAGATGTACTTGAAGATTTCATCATTACGGATATCTCGCCCACGCATATTGATATCTGGGCGAAGCTCTTGCAAGGTTTCTTCGTAGTCCCAAATCTGTTCAAGTTGCGCCTTTTCGTCATCGGACAGCGCACTGTACTTGATCCCTTCTTTGAGGATCATGGAGCCGCGCTTGAACCCACGATAATTCACCAAGAATCCATCGGCGACGGCATCGTCCAGCTCATAAGCATAATTGGGACAGCCATTCTCCATCTCGAACGTATCGTAAGTACTCTTATCCACCTCATCGCGTGGCGTAGCCGTCAGCCCCAGCAACAGACTGTCGAAGTAGTTGAAGATGGCGCTGTACTTACCGAAGATGCTTCGGTGAGCCTCGTCGATGATTACGAGATCGAAACGACCAACCGAGAACGGCTTATCGTCGGTGTCGATGTAGTTGATCATCGTCTGGTATGTGCTGAATACGATTCGAGCATCGAAGTCGATGTCTTCCTTGCTAGTCTTATCGCTCAGCACCGTAATGGACGTATTTGGCAACAGCTTCGCGAAATTCTTCTTCGCTTGGTCTACCAACGACGTACGGTCTGCGAGGAACAGCACATTCTTCACCCAGTCGTTGCGCATGAGCACATCAACCGTCGATATCGAAACGCGAGTCTTGCCAGTACCAGTAGCCATAACCAATAGACCTCGACGATGCTTGGCATTATACCACTCGCACACGGCCTTAATGGCCATCTTCTGGTATGGACGGTCCGTAATGCTAGCCTTTACGCTAAAGTCACCAATATCCTTGCGACCGCGCTTCTGAATCAGACGTTCCAGATCGGCTTCGGTATGAAACGCGTATAGGCGTCTAGGTGGATAGCCCAGGCCGTCGATGATATTGGTCTCGAATCCGTTGGTATAGTAGATGACTGGACGGCGACCATACCGCTTTTCGAGACAATCGGCATAAAGCTCAGCTTGATGCTTGCCCTTGATGGGCGAAACGGACGCTTTCTTAGCCTCGATCACGGCCAACGGCATTCCGTCGGCTCCAAACAGCACATAATCAGCATAGCCGATTCCTTCGCCGTTCGGCATCCCTTCCACCTCGACTTCGATACAAGCCTTGGACGGCTTGATGGCACCTTCGGTCTCCAGCACATCCCAATGAGCTTCGCGAAGCATCAAGTCGATGAACGCCTTGCGAGTTTCGGCTTCGGACATGTCGCTGGGCATTTCCTTGACGGACTCCTTGCTATCCAGCGATTCCTTGTCAGCCTTGATGACGATATCGTCAGATTCCTTGACCTCGATCTTCGTCTCTGCTATGACTGGGGCAAACTTGCTGTCTGGAACAAGCGTCTTGTCGAATGGAGCTACAGTCTCGACGACCTTTAGCTTGATTAGGACCGCCGCGACTACATTATAGAGGTTCAAGACTGCGAAGAACGATTCCTTCTTACCTACATGGTCGTTATGGGCGGCGGCATTGCCGACCTTACGGACATAGTGAACCGCCATCATTACATGATCGTCGCCGATGAACTCACGGAACGGTTCACCGTCAACCAGTTCGAATAGGGACGCCTTATCCGATACCAGAATATGCTTCATGGCATAGATTGACTTCACCACAAACTCCAACGCCCTACGCGCACTGATAGCACTCAAATCTGGGTGATTGACTTGGTTGTCTTCGGCGGCGGCGCATAGGCCGTGAAGTCGAAGCATTCCGCATTGCTGTAAGTAGTCGAAGTTCTTCATAGGCTTATCCGAAGTACTTATCCATGGTATAGTCCAGTAGCTTCTGCGTATCAGCCTTAGACTGGTTGATGGCAGATTTCTGGTTCTCAATAGCGGTAATCTTGTCTGCGAAATCTTGCTGGAGCTTCAACGGCGGTATAATCACAGGCAAACCTTCAAGTTGCGACTTGGTTAAAGCCTCTCGTGTAGCACCATTAGCTTTACTATCATGCAACAGCTTTCGCTGATAACCACTAGAAATCAACTGAGCACAAAGGAATACAGATTTCAAGCTATCCTTTGGACGAAGTATCGCCACATGCTGATTAACACGACCAGAAACAAGATCACTGGGGACTATACAACATCTAGCAACAGAAGCACCAGTTATGTTAAGAAGTACATCGCCACTCTGTAGAATAACATTATCCAAAGCGGCGGCTTGTACATCATCTATATAAGCCAAATCCTTGTACTTAAAGGCCCCGTTATACACATTCAAACTTCTTATTAAAGGAATCCCTTCCGACTTATAGCTTTCATTACCGCCTTTTGGAGTCGCCCCAGAACCAATCTTAGTAGTATGTTGCTTTAGTAATTGAACATCCCAACCTTTAGGGTTCTCGATGGGGTCGCCGAACATGTCATAGAAGATGGACTGGGCCAAGTTATCCAGTTCCTTCAACTGGGCCTTCTGCTTGTCTATGATTCCAGTCAGCAAGTCCAGCTCCGCAACAATGTGGTTTTGTTCAGCAAACGACGTTATGGGCAAATACATCCGCTTTAAATGCAACGGACCAAAATTCAATTGAGCCGCCCCAACAATCTGTCTTGACAATTGCATCTTAAAGTTTTCAGACTTCAAATAGTACATAAAGTACCGCATAGACAACTTACTATCATCTAGCGGCTTAAACCTTATCGTACTTGTGTTCATGCAGAGAGGCAGTTGCGATGAATCAACAAAACCCATCTTCTTATCGAAATAACTTACTTGTATACCCGAACTGGCTATGATAAAGTCACCTTCATCCACAAGGAAATGACTATATCTTCCATAAGCCTCTTCATTAGAGATATAACGACTAGATGTAGACAAGTCAACGTGACCATCGACAAGATTTGCAACATTCAACAGTTTCACACCAGAGGTCGTATATTGTGTATTCCTTACACCTGGCCCCTCTTGAAACCATACAACATCTGTAAACAAACATCTCTTCATATACATACGCCTACAGATACTTCGCCTTGAACTCATCCATGGCGGCGTTGATTTCGTCTTGGAGCTTCGCTATACGCTTGAAGACCGTCTTCGGACTTTCGTACTCGACCTTGACCTTCTCGACTTCCTTGTACTTGTTGATGCTTAGGTCATAATCGTTCGCTACAATCTCATCCACTGGCACAAAGAACGACTGGTCCTTGCGTGTACGACCGACTTCGGCGGCGAGGTTCTTCCAGCGAGCGACGATATCTGGAATGTCGTTATCCTTGCACTCCGAACGCTTCTGGTCAAGCGTGTAGCCGTCAGCTTTCATGTCGTAGAACCACACCTTGTCAGTGCCACCAGCATTCGTCTTGGTGAATACCAGTATGGCCGTAGAAACGCCGCTATACGGCTGGAATACGCCACTGGGCATACTGATGACGGCTTGGAGCCTCTGCTTCTCTATGAGTTCCTTACGGATGGCCTTATGGCCAGAGCTATTGCCGAACAGAACGCCGTCCGGCACGATCGACGCGCAACGGCCACCCAATTTGAGCATACGCACGAACAGAGCTAGGAACAAGAGTTCCGTCTTCTTGGTCTTGGTAATGGCCAGCACGGTCTTATTGACCGCCTCATAGTCCAGACTTCCAGCAAACGGCGGATTCGCCAATACCAGCGAATACTTGTTTTCGTCGGTATTGTCGGTACTTAGGCTGTCACGATATGCAATATCTGGATTGTCCGCGCCGTGCAGCATCAAGTTCATAGCACCAATACGGAGCATAGTCTGGTCAGTATCGAAGCCGTGGAACATGTGGTTGCGGTAATGTTCGGACTTATCCTTCTTTAGTAATTCCTTCTTGTGGTGCTCTTGAACGAACTTCGCGGCTTCGACGATGAAGCCAGCCGAACCCATGGCCGGATCGCATACGACATCGTCGAGCGACGGCTCCATCATGTCTACCATCATGCGGATGATGTGGCGCGGAGTACGGAACTGGCCGTTATTGCCGCTTGCGGCCATCTTGCCCAATACGTACTCGTACACATCGCCCATGGTGTCACGATTGTTCATGTCGAGACCGTCGATACCTTCAACAATCTTGGTCAGCGTTCTCGCATTCGGAATCAGGAATGTGGCATTATCCATGAAGCGGCTGTAGGCGCTCTCCTTGCCCTCGTTCATCGTCTTGATAAACACGAACGCGTCCTTCGATATCGTCGAGAACATGGCTTCGGCTTCCTTGTTCTTGAACAAGTGCCAGCGTAGATTGTCGTACGGAACATCCTTGTCGCTGTCTGGGTTGTGCCACTTGCCAGCCTTGAAGACGGGGTCCTTGACCTTCGCACCCATGGCGTTCGCCGCCGCTTCCTTCTTCATTTGGGCGTCGTCTAGCATCTTCATAAAGAAGAGGTAGGTCATCTGTTCCAAGATGGTTATAGAGTTGGTGATGCCACCAGTCCAGAAGGTGTCCCAGATAGAGTCAATGCGGTTCTTGATATCGCCAGTAATCATGCAAAAATCCATTAGTAGTATTCATATTGAATATAACTAAAATAGCCGACGTCGAACAATCGGCAATCGGCTCCATTACTGGCATTACGGCGATTTAAAGCTATACAGCATACAAAAGGCGCACACAGCCAGCCTAGACCATATTACGGACACCTAGAGGCGCATACGCCCAATAAAGCAATACCCAGCGTATGACACGCTGGGCATCGCCATAGCATGGTACACAAAGTCATCAGCTCAGGCAGACATTTATGTCAATAGGTAAGCCCCTATTCTGGATATACTTGTCGTGGCGATAGAGGTTCGCATTTATAGCCGCCGCTTGGTTCAGATAGCGTTCGGCTTCTGGAGCACGGTCTGGGTCACTCTCACGTATAGATTCCAGTCGCCGAATTACGGATCCGAAGTCTTCAACCCCATCGGACTCGACACCCATAGTCGCATCCACATCATGCAGAAATGACCTCAACCGCCTACCCTCTTCGGCGAGCAAGATTACCTCACGACGTACTGGGTCACTGACCAACTTACCTTCTTCATCGTACACGTTGCACCACATACCGATACCGAATCATCCTACTGATTATACCAGTAGTTTATCAGTATCTGATTCAAAAATTAGAGCCGAAATCGGCAAATTTCCGCAATTTGCAATTAAAACTGGTTCCTGCTATATTTCCATCTGATAAACTACATACATACGACAGAATAGCGGCTGTTATTACACATGGTTTTATTATAAGGACTACTGGACCCACCGTCCGCTATTTTAGGTGGGAACCAGTAGTCCTTCTGGTTAAATCATGAATAGTACGTACACGGAGCGATGGCAATACCTACCTTGGGTTGGGACGCACAAGAAACGCGACGACGACGAAAAGGATCCATTCAACGACTTGGGGACCAAGCAGATGACTTGCATGACTACCCCAACAAAGGATTACCCATTCCATGTAGGGGTCAAGGACTTCACATTTAGTCAGCTAGTCGATGCACTCCGCAAAGGACACTGCATAAAGAGAATAGGCCCGTTTGACGCAAGTCACGGCACGAAGTTCCTCGTCATCGACATCGACAACGACTTCGATGAGCGCATTACCCCAGAGGAACTTGACAGTTTCTGCAATGGGCGCGATGATGTCGAATGGACCGTCGGCGGCTCTAAAAGCCCATTCCGTTACCACATACTCAAATACCTTGACCACGCCATCAGCACCAGCTCAGAAGCAGAAACCGACACCAAAGCCGTACTCGCCGAATTGGCCAAGCACATCGGACGTAATATCAAAATTAAACCCGATGCACACCAGTTTGCACTCTTACAGTGGTGCTATGGTGTACCACAAGACCGCATGGAGCGTCGTGAGCTTCCAGACACACTTTACTGGTGCAAGCAGATTACCGACGGCAACAATTACGAAGTCGTAAAGGTTGACCCAAATAGCTACAAACCTAGGCGCAAGGCCAAAAAGACAACAAAACAAGACAAAAGTTCACAGAAGCCCCACATCATGCCTTACAATACGGCAATGCTGGCAAGCAAGCTGTTCGACGGCAAGGTGGTCGCCAGCAAGAACGAAGATGGAAGCTACGTCCGACCCCTCGTATGTCTGGAAGGCAAGCGGTTCGACTGTTTCGAGCCTCATTCAGCCAAGAGGACGGTCCCTATAGGCAAACGCTACGAAGTCGCTCAGGCTTGGACTATGCGGCTTGTCCCCCAGTTCTATCGCTGTAGACAATTTGGGCTGAATTATACCGAAGACGACATCAAGTACACATTCGAGACTCTCTGCAAGCGCAACTTCGAGGATGCCGACGCATGGTGGAAAGAGACCGGAGAATCAATGCAAGAAGGACTTGTCAAGGAGCTTGAATCCGTCAGCGGCCTCGACTTCGCCGAAATCGA
>AUXO012995427.1_pt1 | contig 16328 bp, 11 predicted proteins | sample 768731 | NCBI WGS metagenome assembly AUXO01 (sample SAMN02715735, study PRJNA202380) | gut metagenome | biome: sheep rumen | host: Ovis aries | place: New Zealand: Palmerston North
TAATACTTTAATAATAATAAGTAATTTTTTAAAGTTCACTTATATTAAAAATATGGGAGCGGCTTTTGGAATACTTAGTGGAAATATTATATTATTAATAATTATTACTTTATTTTTTATATATTATATAATAAAGGAATTAAAGAATAATTCAGATAAGAAATTATCTATTATTTCATATGCTTTGATTCTAAGCGGCGCAATTGGTAATTTAATTGACAGAGTATTTAGAGGATATGTTGTTGATTTTATATCTTTCACTATATTTGGAAGAGAAATGGCAGTGTTTAATGTAGCAGATTCTTATATTACAATAGGTGTAATACTTTTATTGATTTCAATGTTTAAGGAGAATTTATGGAAGAAGTAATTGTAAATGAAAAAGATAATTTAAAAAGATTGGATGTTTTTTTAACAGAGTATACTAATGAGAGTAGAAACTTTATATTAAAAAATATTAAAAGTGGAAATATACTAGTTAATGATGAAAAAGTAAAAGGTGGTTATATTATTAAAACTAATGATGTAATTAAAATCGGATCATTAAAAGTAGATACTGAAATAAAAGCAGAAAATATTCCTCTTGATATTTTATATGAAGATGATGATATTCTAGTTGTTAACAAGAAAAGTGGTATGGTAGTACATCCTGGAAATGGTAATTATTCTCATACTTTAGTAAATGCTCTTATGGGTTATACTGATGAATTATCAGATGAAGGTGGAACTGAAAGAGTAGGAATTGTTCATAGAATTGATAAAGATACATCTGGAATTCTTTTGATTGCTAAAACAAACGAAGCTCATAGAATATTAAGTGAGGGTTTTAAAAATAAAACAATTAAAAGAAAATATATAGCATTAGTACATGGAGTAATAGATCACAATCAAGGTAAAATAGTTGCTCCAATTGGAAGAAGTAAAATGGATCGAAAAAAGATGTGTGTAACTGAAGAAAACAGTAAAAATGCTGTAACTAATTTTACTGTACTTGAAAGATATAAAAATGCAACTTTATTAGAACTTGTTTTAGAGACTGGAAGAACACACCAAATAAGAGTTCATATGGAATACATTAATCATCCTATAGTAAATGATCCTTTATATTGTAAGAGAAAAGTAATAAATGATTATGGTCAAATGCTACATGCTGCCTATCTTGGATTTGAACATCCTATCACACATAAATTTTTAGAATTTGAAGTGGAACCAGAAAAAGAATTTCTGGAAATATTAAATATGTTTAAAAATTCATAAAATAAGTTGTTGCCATTAGAATAAAGGCATATAATCCATAAATCATATAAGGTATTAAAAAGAATGATGCTTTTTTATCTATTTTCTTTGTCTCTAAAAATAAGAATATACTAGATAAAAATGTAGTAGTTGTGACGGCGAAGCCTAAAAATGGACTCATCAAATAGAAAAAGAAATACATAAATAATTCATTAGAAAAATAATTAGTAAGTAATATATATAAATAATCATTATTTTTAAGTATATTAGTTTTTTTACTTACTAGAATAATACTGATAGTTATTAAAATGTAAATAATAAACCATATAATACTTATTAGTTTTCCTGGTAAGGCAAAGAATGGTAATTTTAACATTTCATAGTATTCTTTATTATATTTAAAAATTAGTCCGCTTAATAACCAAAGAAATAGTATTACTATAAATAATAATATGTCTTTTATATACTTTTTGATATTTTTCACCTCTTTACTAATAATATGAATAATAGTAAAATAATATTAATGAAAAGGAGTTAATAATGAACATAAAGATTAATAACAAAGATGATATAATTTTAAAAATATTACATTATTTTATTACTGAAGAAGATTATAAACCTGTAATAATTAATGGAATAGAAAATGAAATTTGGCTTGAAAATATGCAAAGTGATTTAAAATTAATTAGAATAAACACAAATTATATTCATAATGAAGAACAATTAAAAGCAGATACATATAAAGCTCAAACAATTATGAAAAGTATTAAAAAAAGTACTTTATCATTTAGAATGAATATGTTAAATTTACTTCTTGATACAGGGGAAGCAGTTAAAGTTTTTGATACTAAAAATATTGAAACTATCAAAGTAGATGATATTAGTGATTTTAAATCAAATAAAGTTGTTAATGAATTTTTTCCAAAAGTAAAAGACAATGTTTTAAATGAAAAAGCTGATCCGATTGAGTTCTTTAAATTAACAGAAGATATGAATCAGAAAACAATAAAGAATGAAAAGAAATTACAAAAGATATTTAGTCCTAAAAAACCTATAATAACATATGGGCTTATAGTTATAAATATAATGATATATTTATTTGCATTAGCTTATGGTTCTGATGCAGTTAAAATGTTTATGGCAGATAATTATGTGTTAGTTAGATATGGAGAATTCTATAGACTATTTACTTGTATGTTCTTGCATGTGGATTTTTTACATATAGCATTTAATATGTATGCACTATATGTGTTGGGAGCACAAGTAGAAAAGTATTATGGAAGAACTAAATTTTTGCTTATATATCTAATAAGTGGTCTATTAGGTAGCGTATTCTCTTGCGTATTTTGTAATGAATTTACGCTTAGTTTTGGAGCGTCAGGTGCAATATTTGGACTATTTGGAAGCATAATATATTTTACTTATTATTATAGAGCAACACTTCAAAACTTATTAAGAGGTAGTTTATTACCAACATTAGCAATTAACTTAGTATTAGGATTTATGATTCCAGGTATTGATGTTTTCTGCCACATTGGTGGATTAATTGGTGGAATACTTATGGCAATGATAATTGGTGTAGGGGATGCTACTAAAAAGAGAGATAGAATAAATGGAATAGTTGTATTGATACTTATGTTTGCCGCTATGACATATATAATGATGACAAAATAAAAAAATGTTACGTAAGTAACATTTTTATTTGTTTGTTTATATTGATCTATAAAGTCCAATTGCTTTTCCTAAGATATAGCAATTATCTAATATAATTGGATCCATTGTATCATTTTCAGGTTGAAGTCTAATATGATTATTTTCTTTATAAAATCTTTTTAAAGTAACTTCATTTTCATCAGTCATTGCAACAACTATCTCGCCATTATTGGCATTTTTTTCTCTTTCAACAATAACAATGTCTCCATCATATATTCCAACATTTATCATTGATTCACCTCTAACTTCAAGCGCAAACACTTCATGATTTTTAGGCAATAGTTCTTTTGGTAGTGAAAAATATTCATTAGGATTTTCAATTGCTTCAATTGGATTACCTGCAGCTACTTTTCCTAATAGAGGAATAGATGCAACATTATCATGTTTATCATCAAATTCATTTGGAACATTTAACTCGATTGTTCTAAATTTACTTTCTGTTTGATTAATATATCCTTTTTTTGTTAAGTTTTTTAAATGAACAAACATTGTTGCTGTACTACTTAAATTACACAATCTACATAGTTCTCTTATTGTAGGGGCATAACCTTTTTCTGCAATGAATTTTTTAATAGTATTTAGTATTTTTTCTTGTTGAGTAGTTAACTTTTCCATATCATCACTTCCTATATACATAATAGCACACAAATGTTTGTTTGTAAATGCCTTTTAATTCAATAATATTTTAATAGTAGAGTTTTCTTTAACTCGCGTATTTATTTCTGGTAGGGTATCTATAACTTTTTCTCCATTACCAATAAATTCTACTTTTAATCCTTTTAATTCTTTTTTTACTTCTTTTGGTGACATTCCAATAACATTTGGAATAGTTATATATTTTATATCATTCCATCTATATGATTTTGGTAAACCATTTGTATCTTCCTTAATATTATAGATAGATATTATATTTTTAAATACATCCTTAGCAATAGGGGCACTGACCACTCCTCCATACTGTGTAACACCTTTAGGATGATCTATAGCTATATATACTACATATTCTGGATTATCTGCAGGCATAAACCCAATAAATGATAAAACATAATTTCCTGACATATATTTTCCATTTGAACCAACTTTTTGAGCGGTTCCTGTTTTCCCACCAATTCTATAATTTTCAATGTATGCATTTCTTCCACTACCATTAGCAACCACACTTTCAAGAGCATATTTAACTAAATCACTAGTTTCTTTAGTTATTATATTTTCACTTTTAATATTTGGTGTTTTTTTATCATTGCCAATGCTTGAAACTATATATGGGGTGTATAAAGTTCCACCATTAACTATAGCCGAAACAGCAGTTACTTGTTGAAGAGCAGTAACACTTATTCCTTGACCAAAAGCAGTTGTTGCTAGTTCGACAGGACCAACTTTATCTTTTTTAAATAATATTCCCGTTGCTTCACCACTTAAGTCAATTCCTGTTTTTTTACCAAACCCAAATTTATTAATATAATCAAATAATTTATCTTTACCAAGTTTAAGCCCTAAATTAACAAATCCTGGATTACATGAGTTTTCTACAACCTGTACATAAGTTTGATCTCCATGACCTTTATGCTTCCAACAATGTAATGTAGCAGATGCAACTTTGATTTTACCTGTATCATAATAATGATCTTCAAAAATATTAACAATGTTTTCATTTATAGCAGAAGCTAATGTCACTATTTTAAAAGTACTTCCAGGCTCATAATTAGACCATATAGCAAGATTTCTATTAATTATTTCTTCACTATAATTTTGATAATTAGTAGGATTAAAAGAGGGTAAACTACTCATAGCAAGTATTTCGCCAGTTTTAGCTTTCATAACTATTCCAATAGCTTGCTCGGCATTATATTTTGTATATGCTTGATTTAGTTCATTTTCCAGCGCTAATTGAACATCTAAATCAATAGTTAAATAGATATCTTTTCCATTAATTGGTTGTTCATATACTTCTGGTAAATCTAATCTATTTCCTTTACCATCACTATAGTATTTAATGCTACCATTAATACCAGTAAGTTCTTTATCATACTTAAGTTCTAAACCGCTTAATCCTTGGTTATCTATTCCTGTATACCCAATGACATGTGAAAGAACACTGTCATATAAATAATTTCTTTTGCTTTCTTTTAATAGATATACACCCTCTAAATTAAGTGCATTTATTTTATTCGCAAATTCATAATTAAGATTTCTTCCTTCGGGATGTACTCTTTCTATGGATGTCTTTTTAGTAATATGTCTTAACATTTCATTATAATCATTACCAATTATATTTGATAAAAGTTTTGCTGTCTCTTCTTTATTTTTTATTTGACTTGGAACCAAATATAAACCAACGGTAGTAATATTATCTACGATTGTTTTACCATTCCTATCTAATATTTTTCCTCTATCTGCTTGAACTGTTAAATTCCTGCTCCAGAGTTCATTTGCAAGTTTATTTAATTTTTTATATTCAATTACTTGTATATAGAATATTTTAAATAAAACTAATAGTAATATTAATAATGATATTAAAAAAACATTTCTTATTCTTTTATTTTGAATGTTCTGAAACATAATATCACCAATTAATTATATTCAAAAAAAAAGAAACTATTTAAGTTTCTTAAAAGTTAAAATATTCAATTTCAGGAGGTGATTTAGGAGTTTGCTTTTCAACAGGAGATTCATTAATTGTTTGTATTTCTTCTTTTTTAGGTTCTTCTTGATTAGATATAATTGTAAACTCCTCATTAGCTCTTTCTTCAGCTTGCTTTATTCTTTGAACATCATCTAAACTACTTCTTAAGTTATCTTCTGAATAATTTTCTAAATCATTTTCAAGATCAACAGCTTTTAATATTTCAGAAAAAGAAGTTTCTCCTGCTAAAGCTTTTTCAAGTCCATCTTGAAGTAGGGTAATAACTCCACTTTTATAAACAAGTTTTCTTAATTCACTTTTAGGAAGAGCATTAGTAATTGCATCTCTAATATCATCATTTATGTTTAGTACCTCATAAAGACCAATTCTTCCTGCATATCCTCTGAAACAATGCTCACATCCATCAGGATTAGCATCATATATCTCATTTACATCTTTATTTAATACTTTTTTAAATATTTCTTTTTCATAATTACTTATTGGTCTTAATTTCTTACATTCTGGACACAATCTTCTTGCAAGTTTTTGAGAGATAATACCTTCTAAAGAAGCACCTAGTAAGTATCTTTCAACATCCATATCAGTAAGTCTTTCAATTGTATTTAGTGAGTTATTAGTATGGATTGTTGACAAAACTTTATGACCTGTAATAGAGGCACGAACTGCGATTCTAGCGGTTTCATCATCACGAATTTCTCCAATCATTATAATATCGGGGTCTTGACGAAGAATACTTCTTAGAACATTTGCGAATGTAAGACCAATTTCAGATTGTGCTTGTACTTGATTAATTCCTGCAATATCCATTTCGACTGGGTCTTCAACTGTTATGATATTAACATCATCGGTATTCATCTTTTGTAAAATAGAGTAAACAGTTGTTGATTTACCAGCACCAGTAGCACCAGTAACTAATATAATGCCATTTGGTACTTTAATCATCTTATCTATTTTTTTAATTGCTTCATCTGAAAGACCCAATGTGTCTAATCCTTGCAAACTTTTAGAATAGTCCAAAATACGAATAACAACCTTTTCACCATTATTCGTAGGTAAAGAAGAAACACGAAGGTCAAGGGCACGCTTACCGAGTCTACTTTTAATAGCACCATCTTGTGGAAGTCTTGTTTCCATTATGTTCATACCAGCAATCATTTTTATACGAGAAATCATATTCCTTTTATATTTTTCAGGAACAATAGAATAGTCAGTTAAAATTCCGTCTATACGAATTCTAATTCTTACGCTGTTTTTAGTTGGATCAAAGTGAATATCACTTGCGTTACGTTTAACAGCATCAGAAATAATTTCATTTGCAATTTCAACTATTGGAACTTTTTCAAAGTCAAACTCTTTCATCGCATTTTCCTTTCTATTCTATTCTATATTATATTATATATTAATGTTTAAACTATTTCAAGTTTATTATTGTTTTAAAGCCCAAAATATATTATACTTAATAATAGTAGGATGGGTGATAAAATGAAATATGTAAATAAATTTTTATTGCTTTTAGTTACATCATTATTATTTACAATAAATATTAATGCAGAAGAAGAAGAGAAAAGTTATGCATATCAAAGAAATCAGTTTTATTGTGCAGGTAATCCAGACCCTGTAACAATTGAAGGTTGTTATTTTGATGCAAATAGTGAACAAGATGCTAAAACTTATGGAGATTTTTATTCAAATGAAAATGATGGTTTGGGAGAAAAACATATGCTTTCATCCCGTCATGCTGGGCAGGCTGTTGCGGCTCAATATTATTATGTAAAATCCGCAAAATTTATGCAAGCATACACAGTATTTAATAATGATGAAAAAGCTGTTTTAGGATTATGCTATGTAGGATATTTAGGAGAACTTAAACGTGATTTGGGCGCCTGTGAACCTGAACAACAAGAATACGCCGGCATTGTTAAAGAAAAGGATGAAGATCACCCATATCCGGTTGTTTTTTTAAGAGTAATTGAGCCTCGCGGAAACAACTGCGTTTCTAGTAAAAATCAAATAGTTTGGAATAAAAAACAAACGGATTTGTCCAGTGTAATGAAGGACGGAAAAGAAAATATAGATATTGATACAACAAGCTATGAAGGATACAAAACAGGGTCATGTCCTAAGTATTTTAATTTCACTTCTAATTTAAAAGGATTAGCTAAATGGGTAAATAGTGATAAAGAATTTACTTTTTCAGATGATCCAGAAGTTCATTATAAAAAATATATAATAGATAGCCTTTTAAGTACAGATTATAGTGGAAGAATAACAGGCTGTACGCAAAAAGATGTAGAAGGAGAAGAATTTAAAACTGACTGCTATGATAAAAAAATAGAAAAAGCACAAAAATATGTTTGTCCAGCAGATATAAAAGACTTTGACTTAGATTTAGGAAACTATGCAGAAGAATGTGATCCATTGAAGCAGTTGGGAAAATCTGCATATTCAAGAACATATTTGGAAAAAATGGCACAAGAAAATGGAGATAGAGTAAAACAAGCGTATGCTGATAAAGTAGAAGAATGTACAGAAAAAAATTGTGGATTAACAAGTGCAGAAATGAGTTCAGTAAAAGCAAAATTAAAAGGAACAGTATGTGAATACGGATGTAAACTTGCAGTATATGAAAGTGGAACAAGTACAACAGAAGGAAAATGTATTGCCTGTGGTGGAAGCCAAGGAGTAACATATAGATGGGCAAATAAAGACTATACTCCTAGTGGAAACTGCTCTGAAGTTAATCTTGATCATGATAAATGTTTAGGAGATTCGAAGACACAAGCATGTAGTGCATGCTATAAAACAGCATATGCAGGATTATCAGAAGATAAGAGAAAATGTCTTGAAAATGTATTAAGTGAAAAAGCAGAGAAGATACAAGAGCATAATATAGAAGTAGATAAAATAATGGATGAAAAAGTAGAAGAGGGAGTAGAAGAGTTAAAAAGTGTTCAAGAACAATCTTGGAATGCAAGTTTTGTAACATTCACAATACCAGGAATGAGTGAAGGTGGCTTTGGTCCAAAAGGACAAAGTTGTAGTGAAATACTTAAAAATAATGGCGTTAAAATAATTAAGGGAATAGTAAATGTACTTAGAATAGCAGCAGTAATAATAGCAATAGCTAATGCAATGATAACACTAGTACCAGCAGTAATATCAAAAGATGCAGATGGTTTAAAGAAAGCAGGAAGAAAATTAGTTGTTATGGCAGTAGTACTTGCAATAGTGGGAATACTTCCATCAATTGTTTACTTGATCGGAGTAGTATTTGGCTATGATTTGTCATGTATATTTTAAAAAGAGTTTTCAAACTCTTTTTTATTGAAAACAATTAAATAATAAATTATAATTATAATAGGTGATAATATGAGTAGGAAGGGTTTTACTTTAGTTGAAGTTATGGCAACAATTGCTATACTAGGTATATTAGTAATATTAGTTACACCTTCAATTATTGATATTAGAAAAGATATGCTTCAAAAAACATATGATTCAAGAGTATCATTAATTAAAAATGCAGCACTAGACTATGCCAATGATAATTTAGATCAAGTACCTGTTTTAGTTAATACATCAATTCCTGATAGTAGTTGTTTAACAGTTACAATAAAAAAATTAATCGATGATGGATATTTGGCTGGCAGTGATAATAATAAAACAGAGATGCATAATCCTGTAACAAATGAAAATATGAATTCAAAAATAGTATGTATTAGATATTCAGACAATGATGTTATGAATAGAAAACTAATGGCATATATAATGGAGTAATATTATGAGAATGTCTAGTGACTTTTTTATAACTAGAAAAGAAGTTCCTAAAGATGAAAATACTATTTCATCTAAATTGTTATTAAAAAGCGGAATGATTTTCAAAAACGATAATGGTATTTATACATATTTACCTATGGGTCTTAAACTGCTTGAAAATATTAAAAGAATTATAAGAAATGAAATGATTAAGAGTTGTAGTGCTGAAGAAATATTAATGCCATCTTTAGTTTCTGCTAATATATTTGAAGATAGTGAAAGAGATTCTACATTTAATAGTGAAATATTTTCTATAAAAGGAAGAGATAATAAAGAGTATTCTTTATGTGCAACTCATGAAGAACTGTTTACTATGCTTGTAAAGAATAAAATAGATAGTTATAAAGATTTACATTTTACATTATTTCAAATTAGTAATAAATTTAGAGATGAAGTAAAAACAAAATATGGCCTTGTTCGTAAAAAAGAATTCTATATGGCTGATGCGTATAGTTTTGATGCAGATGAAGGCGGTCTTGATATTAGTTATGATAAAATGTATTTAGCATTTAATAATATATTCAATAGAATGGGAATAAATGCTATTGTCTGCAATTCGGATCCTATGTCAATGAATGGTACATCCAGTGAAGAATTTCAAGTGGTGTGTGATTATGGAGATAATGAAATAGTTAAATGTAATAGTTGTAGTTATTGTACTAATATAGAATATGCAACATCATATGATAAATATAAAAGAGAAGAAAACAAATTATTTGAAAAAAGTATTGTAAAAGTAAAAAGTATTGATGAATTAAATATAGATAAGAGTAGTATATTAAAATCAGTAATAATAAAAGTAAATGATAATTATAAGATGATTTTATTAAAAGGGGACTCCGAAATAAATGTTTATAAATTATATAAATTATTTAAAACTACTAATATAGAATTTCCAAATGATTATGAGCTTGAAAAAATAGGAACTTGTTTAGGATTTATTGGACCAATAAGTTCTACAATGGAAATAATAGCTGATAATGAAGTGAAAAGTATGTCTAATGCAGTATGTGGTGCCAATAAAAAGGGATTCTATTACATTAATGTAAACCCTGGAATAGATTTTAAAATAAGTAAATATTCTGATATTAAACTATTTGATGAGAATTCATTATGTCCAAGATGTAAGAGTAAAGCTAAAATACTTCATGGAGTAGAAGTTGGACAAATATTTAAGTTGGATACTAATTATAGTAAAAAGTATGATTTAAAATATACAGATGAAACAAATGAAGAACAATATGTTTATATGGGTTCATATGGAATAGGACTCGATAGATGCATAGATGCAATAGTTGAAACACATCATGATGAAAAAGGTATTATTTGGCCTATGAGTGTAGCGCCATACAAAGTTGCTATCATAATAATAAATGTCAATGATAGAGAAGCGTATAAGTATGGTAAAAAATTATATGAAAAACTAAATAGTTTAAATATTGATACTATATTAGATGATAGGCATGATACAGTAGGTGTTAAATTTAATGATATGGATTTAATAGGTGTCCCTATTAGAATAACAATAGGTCAGAAATTTCAAAGTGGGTTTGTTGAATTCAAATTAAGAACTGAAGATAATAGTATGGATGTAGAATTAAATAGTATTCTTAATAAAATACTCAATGAAATAGAAAATTATGTTGTATGAAAGGAAGAGAGTTATGGAAGAAAATAATAAAAATAGTGTTATCGTTTTAGCAGTGTCAATTATAATTGTATTATTATGTATAGGAACATATATTTTCTTGAAAAAAGATAAACCAGTTAGTGTTAATATACAAGCCATTTCTAAAGACACAAAAGAAGTTGATGGATTGAATACATTATTAAGTAAAGCTAAGTTTGTAAATGATCAAAAAGAAGAAATAATTAAAGAGGATTTTAGTGATAAGATAAACATCTCAGTTAAAATTGAAAATCAAACAATTGTAATAAGAACACTTAACAGAAATGTTAATATTACATCTATAAAAGATCCTATCTCAGTAAGTACTTTTTATGTTGGCGGTGTTGATGGTTTACCAGTAGATGTTTATGTGTTAAATAAAGAAGGAAAATTATATCATATTAATTTTCTTGCTGAGGACTCAGAATATAAAGATGTTAAAGTAATACAATTTGCTGTTTCTGATGTTGAATCATACTCTACAAATGTTAGAGATATTGAAGAACAGGAAGAATGGTCAAATTTTGTTGTTGCCAAAACAAAAGAAGGAAAATATTATACAAATTATATGTTTAAAGGAGATGGTGGATATACTTTTAGAGAAATAATAAATACTGCTGAAGATATCGAAGATGATGAGAAAGAAGATGAAGAAGAAAAAATATATGGAATATTATCTACAGTAGATGTAAATCCTTATAGTAGTTTAGATTTTAATAAAAGAATAATTTCTGAAGGTGAAACTTATAATATAGATTTTGATAGTACTTCAATTAAATATACAGATAGAGATTCTAATACAACAGCAATTGAAGTTAGTAATGTTAAGCAAGCTGGATTATACTGTGATGAAACAGCTGAGTCATGTGATAAAATAATTTATTTAACTAATGATGGGAATTTATATGTATTAAATGTTTCTGAAGATGGTAAATTTGATACTAATGTTTCTAAAGCAAAATTAATATCAAATAACGTAAAAGCCTTTTCATTAATTCCAGTTATAATTTATGATATTGCAACAGGTGGAGAACAAAGTGTTGTTTATAAAAAGTCAGATGGAAAAACTTATTTATATGATTTTTATAAATCAAATGATATATCACAATATAAAAAAATTTGGGTGGATCAAACATATGAAAATCCATTATACATTGTTTCCAAAGATGTAAAAGTTGATGTATATTTAAAAACAAATGAAGGTAAAAATATTGCTGCTAAAAAAGTATTTGTCTTTGATGGTTTAGAAGAGGATGGCAATGGTGAATCATTTATGTTCGTTTATGTACTAAATGAAGATAATTATTTATATTATACTGAAAACTACAAAAGAGGTATGATGGAATTATTTAATGAACTTAAAGTAAGAAACGTAGAAGTTCGAGATGATGATTTTGTAGTGACGTATGCTAATGGTAAAAAAGAGACAATAGATGCTTATATAATATATGAAGCAAAATAGCAAATGAGTTATTGAATTTTATAATAAAGTGTGTTAAAATCTATTTATCTTTGTGAAGAAATAGTAGTGAAATCATATTTATTTTAAGAGAGTTGATAATATGGTGAAATATCAATAAATAAATATTCATGAATTCACCTTCAGTTAAAAAGAACGTATAACGGCGTTAACGTAAATGAGAGCATAAAATATTATGAATTAAGGTGGTACCGTGGGACAAACTCACCCTTAAGTTATAATATTTTTTTATTGGGAGGAAGTTATGATAGAAAAATTAGAAGAAATTAAAAAACATGCATTAGATGATATTAATGAATGTTCTGATGAAGTAGCATTAAATAATGTTAAATCTAAATATGTAGGTAAAAAAAGTGTATTTAATGAGATAATGGCTGGTATGTCAAGTTTATCAAATGATGAAAAAAGAGAAGTTGGAAGCAAATCAAATGAGGTAAGAAATTTAATTACTGAAGCCCTTGATAATAGACTTAAAACTATAAAAGAAGAAGAACTTAATAAGAAATTAAATAATGATAAAATTGATATTACACTTCCAAGTAGAAAAAGAAAAAAGGGTACTTATCATCCACTTACATTAGTAAGACAAGAAATTGAAGATTTATTTATATCAATGGGATATGATGTAGTAGATGGACCAGAGGTTGAAACTGATAAGTATTGTTTTGAAATGCTAAATTTGCCTAAAGATCATCCAGCAAGAGATGCACAGGATAGTTTCTATATAACTGATGAAATCCTTCTTAGAACACAAACAAGTGCAGTACAAATAAGAAGCATGCTTGCTAATACTGAAAAAAAACCATTTAAATTAATTTGCCCTGGTAAAACATATAGAAGAGATGATGACGATACTACTCATTCACATGAATTTAGTCAAATTGAAGGACTAGTTGTAGGTGAAAACATTTCACTTTCTGATTTAAAAGGAACATTAGAAATATTTGCTAAAAAAATGTTTGGTGAAAATAGAGAACTAAGATTTAGATCTAGTTATTTCCCATTTACTGAACCTAGTTATGAAGTAGACGTTTCATGCTTTAAATGTAATGGAAAAGGATGTAATATTTGTAAAGGAACTGGATGGATTGAGATTTTAGGTAGTGGAATGGTTCATCCAAAAGTACTAGAAAATTGTGGATTTGATTCTAAAAAATATCAAGGATTTGCATTTGGTGCGGGAATAGAAAGAATTGCCTGCCTTAAATATGGAGTATCTGTAAGAGATTTCTTTACAAATGATTATAGATTCTTAAAGAACTTTGATAGAAAGGAGTTATAATATGATACTTAGTAAAAAATTTGTTAATGATTATGCAAGTTTAGAAAAAATTGATACTAAGGAACTTGCTGATTCAATGGTTAAATTAGGTAATGAATATGAAAGTGTCACTAAATTAGTACCTGCTACTAATTTAATTATTGGTGAAGTTGTATCATGTGAAGATTTAAAAGAAAGTGATCATTTACATGTATGTAAGGTTAATGTTGGAAAAGAAACACTAAATATTGTATGTGGCGCTCCTAATGTAAGAAAAGGATTAAAAGTAATTGTTGCTTTAGATGGAGCTATGTTACCTGGTGGAACTATAAAAAAGACTATTGTTTTAGGACATGAATCAAATGGCATGATATGTTCTTTAGCTGAACTAGGATTAGATAAAAAATTCTTGACTGAGGAAGATATTAATGGAATACATGAATTAGATAAGGATAGTCCAGTGGGAGAGGATCCTATTAAATATTTAGAATTAGATGATGAAATAATAGATTTTGAATTAACTGCTAATAGGGCTGATGAATTAAGTATGCTTGGACTCGCATATGAAACATCAGTTATTACTGGCTCAAAAGTTAATTTACCTAATACTGATTATAAAGAAATAGATAAAGATATTAATGATTATTTAACACTAAAAGTTGATACTCCTAATGTATTTACATTTTTGGTAAAAAGAGTAAATAATATCAAAATAGAAGAAAGCCCATTATTTATGAAAAATAGATTAATGGCTTGCGGTATAAGAAGCATTAATAATGTAGTTGATATTTCAAACTATGTTATGTTAGAAACTGGACAACCTTTGCACTTTTATGATGCTGATAAATTGGGAAAAGTGCTTGGAGCAAGAAATGCAACTAACGGAGAAAAAATAACAACATTAGATAGTCAAATAAGATTATTAACTAGTGATGACATAGTAATTACTAATGGAAAAGATCCAGTTGCTTTAGCAGGCGTAATGGGTGGACTAGATACTGAAATAGATGAAAATACTAAGAATGTTGTTATCGAATGTGCAATATTTAATCCAACAAACATAAGACGTACGTCTAAGAAATTACTTAGAAGTGAAGCAAGCATTAGATATGAAAAGGGATTAGATGTTAATAGATGTTATATGGCAATTGAAAGATCATGTCATTTATTAGAAAAATATGCATCTGGAAAAGTATTAAAAGGAATGCTAGAATATAATACTCTTGACAGAAAAGATAAAGTGATTGAAATCAGTTTAAATAAAATTAATAGTGTTCTAGGATATGATTTAAGCACTAAAGAAGTTAGTAGTTGCTTTGAAAAATTAGGTTTTAAAGTAAGCGTTAAAAATGAAGTATTTAAAGTAAGTGTTCCAACTAGAAGATTAGATATATCTATACCTGAAGACTTAATTGAAGAAGTAAGTAGAGTATATGGTGTTGATAATATTAAAAGTACTCTTCCTGTATTTGAAAGCAGTGCTTCATCTTATGACAAAAAAAATAGAGCAATAAGAGATATAATGGTAAGTGAAGGATTGAATGAAGTTATTACTTATTCATTAATAAATGAGAAAGATGTATTTAAATTTACTAATGATGAATTTGGTATTATTAAAGTATTAGATCCACTTACTGAAGAAAGAACAGTACTAAGACATAGTATTATCACTTCATTAATTGATGTATTTAATTATAATAAAGCAAGAAATATTAAAGATATATCTATATTTGAAGTAAGTAAATGTTTTAGTTTAATCAACTCTGAATATATAGAAGAAAATAAATTAGCATTCTTATGTACTGGTACTTATACCGAAGGATTAAATAAAGAATATTATGATTTTTATGTTATAAAAGGAATAGTAGAAAACTTATTAGATACGTTAGGATATAAAGGAAGATATTCATTTGAAGTAAGAGCATTTCCAGAAGAGATGCATCCTACCAAAACAGCATATATTAATGTTTCTGGTAAAATAGTTGGATTCTTTGGCCAAATACATCCAAGAGTTTGCAAAGATGAGATATATGTTTGCGAGATTAATCTAGATACTTTATTTGAAAATAAAACAGGTAGAATTAAAGTAAAAGATGTAACAAAATATCCAGGTATATCAAAAGATGTTTCATTTATTTTACCAAAAGATGTTACAAATCAAATGGTAATGGAAGCAATTAAACAAGCAGGTGGAAAATTGCTTTCTAGAGTAGAAGTATTTGATTATTATGAAGGAGATAAAATAGATAAAGATAAGAAATCTATAGCATATAATTTATACTTCGAAAGTAGCGAAAAAACTTTAGAATTAGATGAAGTAATGCCAATATTTGATAAAATCATTTCTGAAGTTGTAAAAAAATATAATGCAATTTTAAGAGATAAATAAAATGAGGAAGAATAATTCTTCCTTTTTTATTTAAAATTTTGTATACTTAATATGATAATAAGGAGTACATATGAAGAAATATTTGAGAGTAATTTCAATATTAATAGTTTGTTTAATTCTATG
>AUXO018252129.1_pt1 | contig 16325 bp, 19 predicted proteins | sample 768731 | NCBI WGS metagenome assembly AUXO01 (sample SAMN02715735, study PRJNA202380) | gut metagenome | biome: sheep rumen | host: Ovis aries | place: New Zealand: Palmerston North
AGACCAACAGCTAGACAGGTTAAATATGCGGAAAGTCTTGCTAAGAAAAATAAGGTGGCACTGCCTACTTCTTATACGAAAAAGGCTTACAGCGAGTTTATTTACAAGAATAAAAATGTATATAACTATTCTGAACCATATGAAGTTTGGATTGCTAAAAATGGTTGATAAATAAAAATAGCACGATTCTCTCGTGCTATTTTTTAGTTTATATACTTAGGTGTTGCTTCTCTTCTTACTTTTATAAAATCAAATTTTGTAAACTTTTCTTTTGCTTCATCTAAAGCCATTTTATAATGAATAAATATATCATCTACTGTAGATGCTTTAAAATAATCTCTTTGAACTATAAAATTATATTTATTAAGATAATAAGTATATCTACTATTTTCATAGTTTAAATCATTTATTTCTTTATAGATATTCATTGTATCTGTTATTTGAATATGCTTTGCTACTCTTATAATTACGTCATTTGTATCATCTGAAAAAGTCATTGATATTTGATATGTTCTATATGTTTCGCCTACTTTTTCTCCGATATCACTAAAAGTAACTAGTGAAAAATCTTTTTCATTCTTTATATTTAATTCTTGCAAACCATTAAATTCTTCATCTATTATTCTTAAAAATTCTTGTAATAAACTCATAAAAAAGTATCCTTCCTTTTGTCTATTTTTTATAATTTTAAAGTTTTATTTTGTAATTTTATATAATTTTATATAGTCTATTTTGTGTAATATGCAAAATAGATACCAATATATTTGTATTCTAACATTTTTTCAACAAAATAAACTATTTCTATTGTTTTAAACTTAGTACATAAATATATTTAAGACAACTTTCTAATGTGCTATATTATTATATGATTGATATTTTTAAGGAGCTCCTTCTTTATGGATAGATTGAATAAGAAAGATTTTGTTTTTAATAAGCTTAGTTTAGCTTTTATCATATTAACCTTTATAACATCATTTTTTGTATTTTTATATACCGATATAACTGATACTATGGAAAATAGTGTACTGTTGTTTCATTCAATAAAAATTGGTGATTTAAGTCATTTCTATACATATTCACTGGAACATTCGGAATCTGTTTTTCCAGCAAATTATCAAATTCCTTTATATCTTTTGTTTATGATTTGGAATCTTCCCATTGCTTTTCTTAGTGAGATGGGATTTGATTATTTACATTCTCTCGAAGCAGTTTTATGGTGTAAACTTTTAATTGTTATTTTCCTTTTTGTATGTGCCCATTTTATGTATAAGATAGCAAAACTATATATTGATGAAAAAGATGAGCTTAAATTTTCGACTATTTTAATTTTATTCTTCTCAGCTCCTACTGTTATACTATCTACTCAAATAGCTTGTCAATATGATTGTATTGCTTTTTCTTTAATACTTGCTGGAATATACGAATATTTAAAGGAAAATAAAAAAGCTTTTATTTTATTATTTTGTCTTGCTTTCCCACTTAAAAGTTTTTCTATATTTGTTTTTATTCCTCTCGTTTTACTTATGGAGAAGAATGTTTTTAAAGTAGGTTTTTATACTGTTTTAAACTTTGTAATTCCAATAATTTGCAGCTTTATTTTTAGAGATGATACTTCTTTTGGTTTTTTATTAAAAGCTCAAAATCAAAGTGCAATAGACCTTGTTTGTAAGGTTCAGTTAGAATTTACTAAAGGAGTTGGTATTCCTCTTTTTGTTGCAACTTATTTCGTTTTATGTGTTTGTTGTTATCTTATTAAATACGAAAAAGACAATGCTATTTTAATTGGAGCAATTACATATATACTTTTTATTACTCTTGCTCCTATTAGAAGTTATTGGGTATTTTTATGTGAACCACTTTGTATTCTCCTTATACTTAAATATAAAAATGTTCTTAAACAAAATATTATCCTTCATATAGTTGGAAGCACTTGTGGAACTATTTTTTATTTATATCAGCACTGGATTTACAATACAGGATATCTTTCTAAGAGACTAGTTCTAGGGCTTTTTCTTAATGAATCAAATACTTATAAATACGGAAGCTTTTTTAAATTTGTAAATATAAATGGTTTAGGCGCTTTTATGCCTTTGTTATTTACTGTTTTTGCAATGAGCTATTTACTTATTCCTTTAATATGTATTCTTTCGTTTAAACCTATTAGAGGAAAATTTATTTGTTCTAAGTTTTTTGAGATTGATATTCCTATAAGTATTCTTCTTTTTATTCAGTCTGTATTATCTTTCTTGATTATTTTAATTTTGTTGTATTCTGAGACTTTTATTGGAAAGCCAATTGCTATTGATACTATTACTCCTGAAAATATTAGTTTATGTGACTGTAATTTATCGGAAGGGAATGTTATTTCTACATCATTTGAACTTCAAGAAGATTTGGAAATTAGCGAACTTATATTTCTTTGCAAAAATTTAAATACAGAAAGAAAAGATAGATGTAGACTTGAGATAAGTATAGAAGATGAAGATAAAAATATTGTTGTTAATGAAATTATAGGCGCATCTTCTATTAAATCTAAAGACGAACACTTAGTTAAAATAGATAAAACTTTATTAGCTGCTGGTAGATATACAATATACTTTAAAACATTAAACCTTGGTGATTCTAAACCCATATACTTGTATTTTACATCTAAGGAGTTTAATAATGTAGAAACTTTTATAAATGGAGAAATTCAGGATTACAATATTTGTTTAAAACTTAATTAATGTGAACTACCTATCACCTGAAGGTAATGGGTTTTCTGGCTGATAAATTATAAAAAAAGAAGGAACATTACGTTCCTTCTTTTTTATTACCAATCACTACCCCAGTCAGTGTATCCTGAATCCCAAGAATCATATCCTGAGTCCCAAGTACTATCACTATCCCAGTCACTCCAATCATCATCAGAATCGTACCAAGAATCGTTACCAGAGTACCAACTATCATCATCATCGTTGTCATATGACCAAGAATTATTGTTATAACTGCTCCAAGAATCGTCGTCATCATCATAAGAATAAGAATTGTTATAGCCACCCCAAAAGTCGTCATCGTCATCGTCGTTATCGTATGAATAAGACCAAGAATTATTATTACTATTCCAAAAATCATCATCGTCATCATCATATGACCAAGAATTATTATTGTTAGAACGATTATTTGACTTAAAATTTGAATGCTTATTATTCCATACATTATAATCAAAAGCATCATGACCTTCTGGTCCATATGCAGAATAAACTTCATAAGGAATAGCAAATTCTGTATAATTCTCATTGTTAATAACATCATCTATAGGAGCAGAATATTCAATATCCCAATCATCAAGTCCTTCATTATACTTAAACCAAGAATGTCCATAATAACAATATTCAGCATCATTATAAGTATAATAACCCTCAGGTGGTCTGCTTTCTAAATATGCCTTCTGTTCAGCAGCGTAAGTTTTTATACCATTGTAAGCAAATACGAAGAATTTGCAAACACCTGTAACAAGAAGTGCCACACAAAGAAAAGAAACAAGAACTTTACCTATTGAAGCATAATCAATATTTTTAAGAAAATTTAAAGTCTGTTTAGAAAAATCTCTAAAAGCAGTGTCTTTTTCTACTTGATTTTTCTCTTTTTGTCTTCTCTGATAATCTTCCTCATAAGAATCAAATCTAGAATGAAGGCTTTCAGAAGACTCATTTCCTTCATTATAAGATTTTGGTCTTATTTTTCCATAATCTTTGGAATGTAACTTTTGATTAGAAATTTCAGCTCTTAGCTTCTGATAGAGTTCATTTACTGCGTATTCTTCATCAGAGCCTTCGTATCTAACTTTTCTTGAACCATCTGAAGTAATTTTATAAACAATAAAATCACCAGCCATATTCTTGTAGATACCAAAAGATTTGTTTTCTCGAACATCTCTACCAATGAAAAATCTAGTAATTTCTTCATCAGGAAGATTATGTGCTTCGTACCACTCCTTAAGCTCTCCTATAGTCTTTGGAACATCGGTTGCCCATCTGCTTACATTTAAAGCAGCTCCACAATTTGGACAGTTAACAAACTTGTCTTCTACCATAGACTTACAATAATCGCATTTGATTTTCATATTTTTTCCTTTCTTTTATTCTTTTAACTAGTGTTAGGAATAATCGGAAATCAAAATTCAAATTTCCACCTAATAAAAATATCTAAATTATTATATGCTTTTTTCTTTTTTATATTTAGAAAAAAATAAAAAATCTGATTTTAGCTCTTTTTTAAGATTTTGTTGTGAAATAAATTTTTAGGTATTATTTTTTATTGAAAATATGCTTTTTAATAAATTATAATATTAGTATAATTGATATTTTAAGGAGGTTTTTAAATGAATTTACCCAATAAACTTACTATTTTTAGAGTTATTTTAATTCCTTTCTTTGTATTTTTTCTTCTTTCTAAACCAGATGATTTTACATTTAGAATGATTGCTCTTTCTATTTTTATTATAGCGTCGCTCACTGATATGCTTGATGGAAAGATTGCAAGAAAATATAATCTAATTACTAATTTTGGAAAATTTGCAGACCCTCTTGCTGATAAACTTCTTGTTTGTTCTGCTATGATTTGTCTAATTGAAACAGGACAAATTCCTTCTTGGGTTGTAATAATTATTATTGCAAGAGAATTTATCATTTCAGGCTTTAGACTTATTGCTTCTGATAGAGGTGTTGTTATAGCTGCTAACTATTTTGGAAAATTTAAGACTGTTTTTCAGATGCTTATGGTAATTGTTATGGTTGCTAATTTAGATGTTCCCTATTGGACGTTAATTGGAAATATTCTTATGTGGATAGCGCTTATTTTAACAATTCTTTCTCTTGTAATTTATATGTATCAAAATAGAGATGTTCTTTCTGATGAAAAATAATTAAAAAATAAAAAGAGACCATTAAGAGGTCTCTTTTTTTATTTCAATCATATGTGTAATATCTTTCATTGTTTCATAGTAGCAATCTATGAACTCTAACTCATCATCTGTATCGTCCAAAAACGGATTGTTTATTATTTCTATTTTGACTTTTTCAAAAATATTGTTGGTCTCTTCGATTTCTTTAAGAATATCATCGATTTTTTGTCTTTTAGGTTTTTTTTCAAGTAAAATTTCTAAAGTACTAACATCTAAAACATCTAACTTTTCTTTAAGGCTATTAGGAAACCAAACTTCTGTGTGGTAACTTTTTAGAAGTTCCATTTTCTTATCAATAAGCATTCTTTCCATATATCTAATTTTAGAATCCAAATTTTTTCTTTCTTCTTTTGTTGTTATCCTAGGTCTATAACCTAGTGTTGATTCTTTTTCTTCTTTAAAAGGATTTTTTATGGTTTCTTTATTTTTAGCCCATTCTTTTAAGTTAGATTTTGTATCATCAATAAATATATTTTCTTTAACCTTTTTTGGAAGATGTCCAGGTCTTTCTTCTGGGTGTTCTCTTAAATAATCTTCATATTCTTTTTCAAAAATCCAACTAGTCATATTTTTTTCTCCTGGTAATTATTTTTATAATATATTTTATAGAGTATTATTCATTTGTATTTAAATTTTTATAAAATTCCTTTACTTATCAAATTTTCTATATCTTTTTTCACTTCATAAAAATAATCTATATATTCATACATTTCTTCATTTATTTCAGTGGATTTAACTATTTCTTCTTTTATTTCTACCAGAAGTCTTTCAGCTAATATTATATGAACCAATATATTATTACAATTATATTCTCTGGATTTTTCTCCATCTTTATACGTATACATATAAGTTTTTAGAGAATTTGTTATATTTCCTATATACACAAATATTCTCATATTAAAATATTTAGCTGTTTCATCTATATCTTTTAATTTATAATATCTTACTTCTAACTGTTCAGATTTTTTTATAACTTCATTTATTCTTTTGTATGTATTTTCTTTTTGACGCTTTCTTTTGTTTAAAATTTCATTAGCATATTCTTCTTCTGTTTCTGTTATATTAAATCTAATTGCGTTCATTTTTATTTTCCTCTTCTTATTTTATTTCCTATATTTATTATATCATGACAAATGTTTTTATCCTTTTGTTTTTTTAATTTTTAGCCTAATTTAATTGATGTACTATGTACTAGACACTTTAAAAAAACTTTATGGTGGATAATATAATAAATTTAAAAAGTATCTTCACAAACAGTAGTTTTTATGCTATAATATAAGGGTATTAAAAATATAGAGGAGATAAAAATTATGAGACTTGAAGTTATTCAGAAAGAAATGATGCAGGCTATGAAGGATAAGAACAAGGAGAGAAAGGAAGCTCTTGCTTCACTTGTTGGCAATATTAAGAAGGTTGCCATTGATGAGATGGTGAGAGATGATATTCCAGAAGAGCTTGTTGATAGAGTTGTTATGAAGGAACTTAAGACCATTAAGGAGCAGATTGATACTTGTCCAAAGGACAGAGAAGAGATTCTTAAGAAGTATCAATATAATTATGATGTTGTTAGCGAGTTTGCTCCTAAAATGCTTTCTAAGGATGAATTAATGGATATTCTTAATTCTAAGTTTAGAGAGGTAATCTCTACTAAGAATAAGGGTCAGATTATGAAGGCTGTTATGGGAGAGCTTAAGGGCAAGGCTGATGGTAAGGTTATTAACGAGTGTGTAACTGAGCTTTGCAAGTAATAAGGATATTAAGAAGAAGGATTTTTCCTTCTTCTTTTTTTGTATCTAAATTTAAGTAATTATACACACAAATAAGCTTTGTGTGTATTTTTTGTGGAAACCTTTTTTAGAAAGAGAAGTCTTTTAAAGACATATATTAAATAAATAATGTTATGGAGGTTTTTATGAAATTTAGAAAAATTTGTTTTATTCTGGGGCTATCTTTTATTCTTATTGGATGTGAAAAAAATAAAGATGTTACAAAGTCTTTTAATGAGGTTCCACCTGTTAGTGATATCAAGGTAAGTCAAACAGACTTAAAAGTTGACGATATTTTAAATAATGACCTTGGTTCTACTGATATAGTTAAAGAAGATTTGGTAGATACTAAAGACGATAATACTAAAAGAGATGTTACTAAAGAAACTTCTGATATCAATACAAAGACTAATAAAGAAGATATAGTTGATTCTTCTTTTAATGGTAAGACCTATGGAAATATTCCTATGGTAAATGTTTACAATCTTTACTGCGTACTTGCTAAAGATTCTGGAGAAAAAGATGTTTCTTTAATTCCTACAACTGCTGATGAGTTTGTAATTTATATGGATAAATCTTTAAGCCTTGATAGTAAGTCAGGAAATATAGAATTTGAACGATTTTCGGCAATTTCTCTTCTTGCAGAATTTAGTGGTCATTTTGAAGATAAAAATGAGCTTGAAAAGTTTCTTTCCGTGGAAGGATATGAAATAGATGTTTCGTTTGATAAATACTCTGAATACAGAACAGAAGACGGAGGGATTAGTATGTCTTTTAGCTCCGAATCTGATGACTTTAAAATAGCTGAATCTCCTGATATGACAAATAGAGAAATTATTAAAGAATCTAAAGAGATTTTCTTTTCTGATGAGTTTAAAGTTGTTGTAAGTATTGATGATACATCAAAAAATATTGCTTTTGATTTTTATAGTGATAAATCTGTTAATTTTGATACCGATAGTTTTTCTTACTCTTATAACGGAAATGATTATGATTTTTATATTGATAGCGTTTTTGTTGTTAATAGTGATTCTTACAGCAGGATTTTACTTGGATACAATGGAGATGTAAATGAAGCTAAGAATGTTGTATTAACTGATAATTTAGGTCATAATATATACATCAATTAATTTATAGGAGATTTTTTTGTATGACTTTATATACTGTTTTATATTTTGTTTTTATTGGTCTTCTTAGTTTGTTTATGCTTTTTACTTTCTTTGGAGGTGTTATTTATTACAGAGTATTTACAATTCTTAGGCTTCCTGTTGACAACGAAAAAAGTATTGATACTATAGAATTTAAAGATTATATCAAACCTTTTTAAAGACTTATACATTCTAAAATAATTGTATTTTTTGTCCCAGATTATAGGATAGTTACGTAACTATTAACAAAGAAAATTAAGGACGAGGAAATTTTAAAATTATCGTTTTAGAAGGGAGTTTTTAATAGGATGTTTGTTAGAGTTGATAATATGACTGAGGCTAGAAAACTTAGCGAGGCTGTAAGCCTTTGTGATTGTCAGATTGATGCTGTTACTGTTGCTGGTGTTGGTAATGCTAAGAATTTCTTAGACATTATTAATTTAGATATTCGTAACGACATCGAGCTTAAGTTCCATTGTGCTGACAAAGATTTACTTAAATATGAAACTATTGTATTAGATAGATATTAATATTAAAGGAAGACTGGTAACGGTCTTCCTTTTTTTTCTGGAAAATGGTCTTTTAAAAAAATTCAATAATTTGTTCTTACACATTTTATTGTTTATTTACTGCAGCAGTATAACTTCAGGTAAAGTTAGAAAATATAAAAACACACTGCAGTGTGCATAAATACTAGTCTTTTATATTATATATTTTTGTTTTTATTTGCTACAGGGGTACACCCGCAGGATAAAAATTTTTCAATAAATTGTTTTTCAACATTTTTTTGAGAAAAAAGTTTTTATCTGGAAGAAGATTTTTATTTTTATATTGATTTTTATGACACTTGTGTTATATTAATAGTAACGTCTAAACAATAGATGTTTACTGGGGTTTTAAGTTATCTTATAAAAAAGTTTTGTTATTAGGGGGTATTTTATGAGCAAAGTTAAAGTTTTAGCTGTGGTTTTTGTGTTTTTTACTGTTTTAAATCTTACAGGATGTGGTTATTATGATGAAAATTATGATTTAACTCAAGACGTTTATATTACTCCTACACCACAAGATTTAAAAGAAACGAGTGATTATTATATTTATAGATTTAGAGACCATATGACTGGAGTTAATTATCTTGTATTTAAAAGTACGTATGGTGGCGGAATTTGTCCTAGATATAATGCTGATGGAACAGTTTATGTTACGGATGAGAATGGAAAATCAATAGATGGTTATTTAAGTAGTCTTGATATTGAGAATATTCCTGATATAGATGAATTAGAAACTTTAGAATAAAAATAAAGATGCTAGGATTTTTCCCAGCATCTTTTTATTTACTTTATTTTTTCTTTTTGATATTTATCGTTTAAGAGCCATTCTTCTTTTGAAAGAGGCACATAATCGCTAAATTCGCAATAAGTATTTATAAAACTTCCACCGAAATGAGCGCCTAAAGATTTTGTTCTCATCATTTCTTCTATATCTTTCATTATCTCTAAATCTGTTGATACATCGTGGATATGACCATGAAACATATAGTCATCATTCTTTGATTTATCGTACCATAAAAGAGGATAGTGGCACATAACAATCTTCGAATTTCCGTCAATTGTTTCCATATAGTAATCAATATTATCAAAGAAAGATGAAAGTTCTTTATCTTCTTTGATATAAGAATCATAATTTCCTAAAATCAAATTTTTATGTCCTTTTAATTTCTTTAAAACTTCAATTGTTTGTTCTTTTGTGCCATTTGAAAAATCTCCTATATAAAAGACAGTATCTTCGTTTGTTACTTTGCTATTCCATTTGTCTATTATATAATCATTCATTTCGTAACAGCTTTTAAAATTTCTAGCCATATAGATAGGCATAGGTTTTTCTCCATCAGAGGTCATTGTTTCTCTGAAAAAATGATAATCAGATATATAATACTTCAAAATCCAATTCCTTTCTTCTTGTATATTTTCAATTTTAAAGGTAGAATATAGATATATTCGAATTTTAGGAGATTTTTATGAGAGATTATAAATATGACAACTTAAAATGTTTGTTGATTTTTCTAGTTGTCTTTGGACATTTTTTAGAATTTAATTTTGGTGCAGTAAATAATTTTATTTACTGTATGATTTATTCTTTTCATATGCTTTTATTTGCTTATATCTCAGGCAGATTTACTTCTTTTAAAAAACAGAATATCTTAAGAAATATAAAATTATATTTTGTATTTCAATTTATATATACTGCTTTAGATATAGCTTTATTTAAATTTGACTCTACTTATCCTTTAAAAATGGAATTATCTCCAATTGATATTATTATCGAATATTTTGTTTACCCTAATCATATTTTATGGTTCTTATTTTGTTTAATTCTTTGGACTTTATTTGTGTTTATTTTAGATAAAATTAAGGCTAAATTTTTAGTAGTTTTTCCTATTTCGTTAATCCTTTGTTTTCTTATTGGATTTTTAGATATAGATGGATACAGTTTTAGTTTTTTTAGACTTATTACTTTTTTTCCTTTCTTTTATCTTGGATACAGTCACAAAGGCAGAGATGATTCAGTTGTTCTTATGAAACATAGGGACAATTTTCTGTTTTTGATATCTAATGTTATTGTCATTTTATTTATTTCTTTTTTTTCTATTAATTTTAAATCTATTGGTTATTATAATTTTTACGGAAGCTATCATTATCACAATATTTTTGAAATTTTCATTAGAATTGTTTGGATTGTTAGTGGATTTGCTATTTGTTTTTTACTTACTAGAGGTTTTGAAAATAAGAAAATTCCTATTGTTTCATATCTTGGGAAAAATAGCATTTTTATATATTTAGGCCATTCATTTTTCATAAAAACGTTCTATTTATTTAGTGAAAAGTTATTAACAACTAACAGTCTTTTAAATATTTTAATACTATTTCTATTTTCAATAGCAACTGTTTCTATTTGTGGAGGTTTTGGATATTTTTGTAACAATTTTAAATTAAAGAAATAATTTTTAAATATTTTTAATTAAAGAGATAGTAGCAGAATATTATATAAAGATAAATAGAAATACAAGGGTGGAAAAATGTTATGAAACTTTATGAATACAATTATTCTGCTAACGAAAATATTGTTCATATTTATTCTGCAGAGATTGATGAAACTTTTGGAATTGGTGCTAAACCTGATTCTTTTGATGACAGACATATTAAATATTTTGTTGAAAAAGGTGATGATGAGTTTTATTATCTTTCTAAAGACCAGATTGATAAGGTTAAAATTGTACAATCTGAAGATGATTGTAATTTTGTTTTGTATACTCTTTCAGATGACAAAGTATATGTCTGCGAAAAGCTTTATATGGCTGTTAGTGATTGGTACAATCGCATTCAGGCTGCAGCTAATCAAATAAAGATAATTTCAGATAATCTTGAAGAAAAACTAAATAAGGCAAAAGAAGGAACACTTGTTCCTATTAAACCTAAAAAAGAGCCAAATTAAGGCTCTTTTTTATTTGTTAAAATTTTGGAATTTTTGTTAAATAAGTTATTACAATTCTTTACTTTTTATGTATTTTAATTTATAATAGGCTTAGAAATCGTCGAAATATCGGTTTTATGGAGTTATTTTTTTATGGATATACATCAAGACGTTATTTTTAATCTTTATACAGAACTTGTTGAAGATACTTTAGATGATAATAATAAAGATACATTCTTTTCAAATTTACAAAATTTTATTAATAAATACGCAGGTGATTTAAATGTAGGCAGACAAGAAATAATTTCTTTACTTCCAAAGAATATTTTTTCAAGCAAATCAAAAGAGAATTATACAGAAATTTATAACTGTGGTACTTTTAATGACAACAAGATTGTTCATACTTATAATTTACTTAGTGATACGGATTTTGTTAAGATTATTTCTTATCCTTTAGAGGGTGAATTTACAAAAGACCAGCAAGATGCTATTAAGTTTATTGGTGGTATATTTTTCACTTATTTTAGCAGATTTTTATATAAAGAATATATTAAAGAATCTTATAAGATTGATTCTATGACAAGTGCGCCTAATTTTGTTGGAATAATGGAGTCAGCTGAAGAAATTAAGAATAGATATGGAACACTTAGTAATTATTCTTGTCTATTTCTTAATATAAGAGACTTTAAGATTATAAATGCTGAATTTGGTGCGGTTAATGGAAATTTGCTTCTTTCTAAATATTATTTTACTTTAGATTCTTTTTTTGTTGATGATGAAGTTTGTGCCAGACTGGGAGGAGATAACTTTGTTATTCTTTTAAAGAATGACAGACTTGATTTCTTTTTAAATAAAATTGATAATATCAGTTTTACAGTAAATATGCCAGATGGTGAACATAGTGTGAATATGAACGCTAGAGTTGGAATATATATGGTTGGTGAAGATGATGACTTCTTAACTGCAATTCAAAGAGCTTCTATTGCTAATTCTATTTGTAAGATGCTTAAAGAATCTAATACTTTCTTTTATACTGATGATATTACTATGAAGTTTAATGTTGAACAGCAGATAGTTCTTAATTTTAAGGAAGCTATTAGTAATAAAGAATTTTGCGTATTCTATCAACCAAAGGTTGATACAAAAACAAGACAAATAGTGGGGGCTGAAGCTCTCGTTAGATGGTATAAAGATAAGAGATTTATCCCTCCTATCAATTTTATACCTGTTTTAGAAAAAAAAGGTCTTATTCACGAGTTGGATTTATTTATTTTTGAGAGTGTTTGTCAGGATATCCAAAATTTTTTAAATGAAGGAATTACTCCAGTTAAAGTAAGCATTAATCTTTCTCGAAACGATTTGCAGGATGAAAGACTTTTTGATACTTTAAAAGCTATTATGGATAAATATGGAATTAGTGAAGATTTCATAGAAGTTGAGATTACTGAAAGTTCTATGTATGATAATCCTGTCATTTTATCTAATTTTATTCATAAGCTAAATGACAGTAATATAAGTGTTTCAGTAGACGATTTTGGAACTGGTTATTCATCTTTAATGTTGATAAAAGATTATCACTTTGATATTATTAAAATTGATAAAAGCTTTATAGATTCTATTAAATTGAATGATATTAAGAGTTTAATGTTTTTACAGAATATTGTAAAGCTTTTAAAAGACCTTGATATTAAGGTTGTTGCAGAGGGTGTCGAAAGCTTAGAACAGCTTGAATATCTAAAGAATATTGGGTGCGACATTATTCAAGGATATGTATTCGATAAACCTTTGCCTTTAAAAGAATTTAAAAAGAGACTTTTAGATGAAGATTATTATCAGTAATTTAGATTTAAAGTTTCTTTTTTGGGAGAGAGAACTAATGAAAGAAATTTTTAAAGTTGATAAGATTTTGGGCAACTGTGACGCTACAACAGCAGACCAAGCTTGGGCTATCTTTACTACTTTATGTAATCCTTTGAGGGAGGGCAAAAAGATTATTTTAGATTTCTCTAAAATTAAAAAGATTACTTCTAAGTTCCTCAGTATGTTACTTATTGACTTATATGATTATTTTGGAGAATTTTACATTGATAAGCATATACAATTCAGAGCTATTCAGAATAATAGATATTCTAAGCTAAATCTTTGCAAAAAAAATATTGCTGCTTATAATGGTGATATTGAGAATTATTTAAATGTTGTAAACAAAATACTTACTTAAAAAATTAAGACCTTGGCTGAAACCAAGGTCTTTTTATTAATACCAATCGGATATAGAGAATACTGACTTATTAGGTGTTTCGATTCCGTCTACTGTATTACCAGCAGAACCATTATACCATCTATATACGTGTCTTCCAAAAAGGAACAATCCAACGCCTACAAATAGTGAAGCAGAAATACCAATTACCTGCTCAACGTTTGGACCTCCATTCTCGTTATTTAATGTATAATGGATATTTTCTAAGAGTTTCATAGTTTTTACCTCCATTATTAGTGAATTTATAATATATTATACTTTATAATATGTTTTACTATAATTTTTACTTTTCATATCAAAATAATGCCGAGGTAAGTTGATTGTTTGTTTAATATATTGTATAATTATAAATAATCTTACTATTGAAACTATTGTCAGATTACTTTATAAAATTTGGAGGGTGTTATGAAAGTTACATTTGAGGATAGATTTTTTGATTTTAGTATAGATGACATTAACAAAGAAAAACTTACTTTATTTATTAAAGCTAATTTTACTGGAGATTATAATGATATTTGTAAGAAACTTGAGGAACATATTAGTGATTTTCCAGGTCTTAGTATTTTTATTGTAGAAGTAGCAAATAGATATAGATTATATAGTCAAATTATAGACAGATTATGTGTTTCAACTATCAAATCTTGTGAGATGATAGATGGAGTTCTTAGTAATGAAAAAGATATTGGGATTACTATTGGAGTAACTGTTGCTGAACCTGATGATTTTATTGGCGTTTTATCGATATATTTTTGATGTTTTAAGATTTGTGAGCGCTGAGAAGTTCATCTGGAATTGCTTTTTAACTCAACAACTTGTTATAGGAGTCAAAAGTCCACACTCTTTGACACAAATTTTTGCGGGCTTAAGCCCGCTTTTTTTATGCTCCTTGATTTGTTAGTGCTTTCGTACCCAACAGCTCAAGCACGTTTGAGAAGTTCATTTAGAGTTATTTAAGATTAAGAATTTAGATAGGAGCCAAATTATGGACAACGCACTGACTCATACGCTCTATAGCCACAGGATAGGCTACTTTTTCAACGTGTCCGAAATAGGACTTGTCAGTTTTTCAAACGGACTTAGATGTTCATCAAGGGTATGACAGCGATTAATGCAACTAGGAGTCACAATTAAAAAGAAGGACTCATACTCTTCTTAGATACCTTAGGATTTGTTAGTAAGATTTTCTCGTCGGCCCAGGACTCGAAAATCTTACGGCTGAGAAGTTCATCAAAAGTTAATTACTCCAACAAACATAATTTGGAGTCATACGTTTTTTTCCAAACATTGGATTTGTCAGTAAAAAAACAAACTGGTCAAGTCCAGTTAGTTTTTTCACGGTGAGAAGTTCATCTGGTTTATCCAAGGGTTCAACTTTGACTTAGAGTCGATAAGTTTTTTTAGATGGATTTGTTAGTAATAAAAGGCTCAGGGCCTATCGGCAATCGCCTTTTATTACGTTTTTAGATGTTCATATGGAAAAAATACTAGAAATAAAGATTTATTAGGAAATAAATACCCTAAAACAAAAAAAATGCTGGATTTGTTAGTAAAAAGACAAACTGGTCAAGTCCAGTTAGCTTTTTACGAAAGAATTATTTTAGAAATAGGAGTCGATAAGTTCTTTGAAAAAACTGACCAGTTAGTAAAAATTTCACACACTTATTAATTTTTTATAAATTTTTACGCCTGAGAGGTTCATATTTTCTACGAAATCACAGATTTCTTCGAAAACTTTTACCAAGGTAAAAGAGGACAGGTTTTTTTTTAAAAGACTTTTATTAGAGTCGTAATAACAAAAATTGTTTATCCAAACTCAAGAAAAGCAAACTACGCTTTTCTTGACTGAAAAATTAGTCCATAAATTTATTAAAAATATATTTTTCAGAGGAATTGTTAGTGGCTTGTAATACGCCACGCTTGTTATTTTTTAGTTTTACTTTTGAGTTCTATTTTTCTCATAGAGAACCAACTTATGACAGATATTTCTAAACTATTTTAAAACTTATAGACTCATAATCAATAAGAAACTTATTTTTTTATCTATAGGACTCATACTATAAGTCTTAGATGTTCATAAGAGTCATATAACTAATACACTTTGATTAGGAGTTAATAGAAGGAATTGTTTTTAAAACATCAAACTAACATAAATTATAAAAACAAACTTCCCTAAATAAGGAGTTATTATGTTAGAAGTAAAAAGAATTTTATCAGAAATAGATGATATATCAGAAGTCTTGAACAAAAACTTTAAGACAGATATTACTAACTACATAAATACGCTTATGAACCCAGACGAACAAGCGTTCGTATTTATGAAGAAGAAAGAGCTTCTAAAAAAGAAATCAAGTTATGATGATTTTGAAGCAGCTCTCCTTGATAAATGGCTTTACGAGCTTGGAAATTTTGGTTTAAACAAACCAGGGCTTTTTGATGGCAGTGTTTTTTATACATTCGATGAGCTTGTTAGGCTTAAATTTATTATCCTAAATGATAGAAATAAGGTTATGTTCTTTAATAGAGGACTTAGAGGTAGACTTGTTTTAGATGAAGTAGTAGAAGATATTGGTCACAATATTTTTAATGGATGTAATTTTGATGAGATTGTTTTATCAAATAAAATAAAAATTATCCCAGATTATTGTTTTACTCTTTGTCAAAATTTAAAAAGAGTTGAATTTGGTTATGATACAAAGGCTATTGGAGAATGTGCTTTTAGTTATACTGGACTTATACAGATA
>AUXO016819746.1_pt1 | contig 16317 bp, 19 predicted proteins | sample 768731 | NCBI WGS metagenome assembly AUXO01 (sample SAMN02715735, study PRJNA202380) | gut metagenome | biome: sheep rumen | host: Ovis aries | place: New Zealand: Palmerston North
TTCATTTATAAATTCATTAAGATTCTTCATTTCCGTATAACTTATTGAATATTTCTAAATAATTTACTTCATTAAGATTTTCATTTAAACCTGAATAAGGTTCTATTTTATCTAATTCATTATAAAAATCATCAATTGCTTTATCGAGATTTTCTAATTTACGATCTTTACAACGATATTCAAGATGCCAACAAGTACTTTTGTTTTCAACACCTGTTAAAGGATCTCCATGAATATCAAAATATAAATGCCATTTATTATCTAATTTTGAATGATAATCAAATATTTCTAAATACTTATGCATATGAACCAAAAAAGCGCATAAATATTCCATTTTATGAAACCAAAAGAAATAAACTAAATGGCCACCTTTATATAATACTGCTCCTGGATACATATCATTCTGGTTTGAATCCAAAGGTTCTATTAAATTTTTTTCTGCTAAAATCTTTCGTATTTTATTAGAATCTTTATAATTACTTATATAATGTGTATCAACAGAATCACATAATTCATTTATAGTATTATACTTACTATAATCATCAACTTGATTTGTTATCTTTGCACCATCAACTTTAATGGCAGCTTCATTAATTGTATTAGTTAATCGTTTCATATTATTATACTTGTGTTGTTTCTGGAGATTCAGGTTGTACTTCACCCATCATTTCATCATCAATATCTGATGTATCTGACTCTGGTTCTTCACCACCACCGGTTTCTTCGCCTCCGGCTTCTTCTTCTCCTCCGGTTTCTTCCTCAGTTTCTGATTCATCTCCATTATTTTGTTTTGCTAATTTTTCTTCCATCTTATACTTTTCATTCAGTTCAAGATCTGCATCAGACATCTTAAGGTATTTCATTACTAAGAATTTAAGTGAGAAAAATGATTCTTCATTACCATCTGCATCAGTTGTTGCTAAACTATCTTTCATCGTACCAATAAATTCAATTCTCTTTGTCATAACTTCAATATTCATCATTTCCTCAAATAAATTGTATGAATTCCAACGAAGAGATATTGAGTCTAAAATACGTTTATCATTTTTTATATCCGGAACAGAAAGTGTTAATTGAATACGAAGTGGTTTTAATAATATTTCAGCAAATGTATTGCGAAGACGTGTTACAAAACGAGAAAAATCAATTTCATCACGTAATGCTTGAGTTGGATCATTGCCAAACCATGTTGCTTGTGCTTCTTTATCAAATCTATTTGCTGGTATTTTCGACATTTTCCAAAGTTTAGATTCAAACCACCTTATTTGATCTGAATCATTAAGCATAGGTCCGTTATCAACAAGTGTTTCAATTTGTGGTGTTCCATTTTCATTTTCAGGTAACCAATATTCTTTATTAAATGGCATGTTCATTTTTCCGTTAACTGTTAATTCACCAGTCTCTGTATTAAATGATATGTCTTCTTTATATCTGTTCATTGCATTTGCTAATGTCTGAGCGCCATTTTTTCTTGACATGGAACCAACTGGAATTGTAAACATCGTCTTAAATGATGCTTGTGTTACAGTCCAAATAACTTGTGCTTGTTCAATAATACGATATAAATTAAATGGTCTTATAAGACGTTCTAAATATGATTGACGAGTACTTACTCCTGAGTCTTCATATTTTATATAAATAACTTGTGAGTCAAGCAATGTACGTTCAAATCCAAGTTTTCCTTCAAACTGAATCCAATATGTTGTGCCATCTTTAACTTTTTGTGTAAGTGTTGCAGGATCTATATCAATAATACCAATAATTGATTTTGGATTTTCTAGGTTATCATATACAATTTCGTAAGCCATTACACCATCAATTAAATAACGCTTATATTCATCCCACGCAAATTTTTTCCATTCAAGTAATAAATATATCTTATAAAATGCAATATCCATTGCATTACGAATTTCTTCAGCCGATTTTTCATTTAAGTCTTGAATAAGCCCAGTATCTAAGAATGGGGTACATATATAAGATTCATCATCATCATAAACAATTGATTCATTAGACATAATATCAAGAATGTCTTCAAGCTCAGGCTGCATTGCCATTTTACGAAGAATATCACGTTTCTGCTCTAATGTCTTTTCTGCAAATGACTTATCTTCTTCTGGTTTTACTTTCCAGTTATTCATTGATGAACCCATAAGAACTTGCTGTAATGCAACTTCTTCTTTAGGCTGTATTGCTTTATCTGCAGGAAATGCAACCATGTTTTTATAAACTTGATCATCATAGTTCATTCCATAATGAGATAAAGATGTTAAAATCTTAGACCATCTTGTTGGTTTTTGTGTATTATTATAAGATTGCTGAAAATTTTTCTGTACAGCTTCATTTATTGATTGTTCATTCTCTAATACACTTTCTAAATTACCAAATATCATAAATTAATCGTACTATTTAATTATATAATTCTATATATAAAAATATATTTTTTATGTTTATTATTCTTATATATTTTATTAAAAATAAGATTTTACACTATAATTTTGAATAATATATAAAAATTACTATATTTAATTCGTAACAAATATTAAATTATTTATGGAAATTTGCCCAAAAGTTTATTTCAAAGTTAATAAAAATTACGGTGTAATGGTTCCTGTTAGTGGTATCATATCAAAAATCGACAAGGAATTTTTACGCCCAGAAGTTCTTACCGCTAATGCAGAAGGATATAATGACTATACCCGTGATTTTATTGCGAACTGTGACAAGTCAGATGTATTTTATTCTGATTCATATAATTATGATCCTAAGAAATTTACATTTAATTTCAATGAAATTTCTATTTGCAATGATAATGATTTCATTGAAATGTCTACTAATGTTTCAACATTTGATTGTAAGAAAACTTATAATTCTAATGTAAAGAACTCTGATAATGTTTCATATATTAAAAGTATAATCAATAAGTACCCATGTCCAAATGTTAATTCTGGGTTTTATATTGAAGAGCGTCGTTGGAACATATTAGTTCGCAATATTATGAAACATAAGAACACTATGCTTGTGGGCCCAACTGGAACTGGTAAGACTGATGTTATTATTCGTATTTGTAAGACGCTTGGGATTCCGTGCAGAATATATGATATGGGAGCAATGATGGATCCTCTTACTGATTTGCTTGGATCACATCGTCTTGAAAACGGAAGCTCAAAATTTGATTATGCAAAGTTTGTCAAGGATGTACAGGAACCTGGCGTTATTCTTTTGGATGAGTTAAGCCGTGCTCCGCAGATGACCAACAATATTTTGTTCCCTTGCTTGGATGACCGCCGAATGCTTCCTGTTGAAATTGCAGATTCAAATGGACCACGTGAAATTCCTGTGCATCCTGAATGTACATTCATTGCAACAGCAAATATTGGGTCAGAATATTCTGGAACTAATGATTTGGATTGCGCTCTTGAAAATCGTTTTATGACTATTCAAGTTGATTATTTGCCAAAATCTATTGAAACGCAAATTTTGACAATTCGTACGGGGTGTGATGAACGGTCTGCAATGAAAATTGTTGGAGTTGCAAATGCTATTCGTGAGCGTTATTTAGAAGGATCACTGTCAAAGACAATTTCTACTCGTGAAACACTTGCATGTGGTGAACTTTTAATGGATGGATTTTCGCTTCTTGAAGCTGTTAATTTTTCATTCTGTGAGAAATTTCCAAAATATGGGGAAAATTCTGAATATGATACAGTTAAGAAAATAATGATGGGATTCTAATGCAAGCATCTAAAATGATTAATCGTCTCCAAAAATTAATTGATAAACATGGAGATTTTCAAGTTGATATGCTGACTTTTATTATTGAAGACGGCCAAATAATTGGAGAGAAACTTATTCCAATACGACAAATTAAATATAGAAAAAGATTAGGAAGATTCTTTACTGATAACATAGGAGGATTTTAATTATGGAAATCGTAAATAGAAAAGCAAGACACGAATATACTGTCATAGAGGATTTTATTGCAGGACTTGTTCTTCAGGGTTCTGAGGTAAAATCAATTCGAGCAGGTAAATGCAATATATCTGATGCATATTGTTATGTATCATCAAAAGGTGAAGTATGGATGAAGAACTCCCATATTTCAAAATATGACTCAGATCGGTTTACAAATCATGATGAACTTCGTGAACGTAAACTTTTGTTAACTAAAAAGGAAATTCGAAAGTTAGCAGGCGAAGTACAGAACCCAGGTATCACACTTGTACCACTTAAAATATTTGTTGATGAACGTGGTTTGTTGAAACTTGTACTTGGTCTTTGTAAGGGTAAGAAAGAATATGACAAAAGAGAAACAATTAAAGAGAGAGATTCTAAAAAGGAACTTAATCGTATTATGAAAAACTACTAGCATTTATTTGTTAATAAATGTTTAAGCAACTTTAAATTTTAAGGTTGCTTTTTCTATTTTAAACAAAATAAAGTATATATACAAAATTTATGGAAAACATTGAACAGCTAAAGCAAGATAATGCAAAATTAACCGAAAGACTTAATAATGCAGCAAAATTCTTTAGAGAACAAAAAGCTCAAATAGAATCATTAACAAAAGAGAACGAAGAATTAAAAAATGATAATAATGTAAAAGATGATTCAATTAGATTAAATAATGAATTATTAGAAACAGTTGAAAATTTACAAAAGCAAATTGAAGGATACGAAAACGAACGTAAATCAAATGAAGCATATTCAGATGATTTAAATAAACAATGTGACGAATATGAATTAAAGTTACAAAAATTAGAAAGTGATATTGATTCTAAAGATAAGGCTTATAAGGTTCTTCAAGATACATATAATGAAGTATTTGCTGATTATAACAAATTAAAAGAAGAAATATCTCAAATTGATAAACTTCAAAATACAATTAAAACATATGAACATAAAATTGATGAACTTGAAAATAATAACCCAGAAGTTCAAAAATTAGAAGAGCAACTAGTAAAAGCTGAAAAGACAATTGAAAATGATAAGCTTGATTATAACAAACTTAATAAAGAATATAAAGCCCTTAATGATACTTATAATAAATTAAATAATGAATATTCAGATATATATACAAAATATAATGATTTAGAACAAGGACGAATTAAATCTGAAGAACAAATTAATACTTTGAATACTTTATGTATTCAATACAAAGAAGACAATAAAGAGCTTAAAGATAAGTTTGATAATCTTGAAAAAATCTGTAATGATTTTGAAAATCAAAAGTTAGCAGCAGAATGTGATTATCAGGGTATGTTAGATATGTATCAAGAATTACAAAAAGAATACGAAAGACTCAGAAATGAAAGAGATATATATTCACAATCAGATGATACATTAGCAGAAATTGTAAAGATATTAATTGACAAAGGACTTGTTAATAAAAATGAAATAACACCACAAATGTCAATTAAAGAAACTGGAACATCACATCGTATGGGTGATAGTTTAGAAAGTGGAAAAAATGTAGGAGTATAATATGAAGATAGATACATGTATAATTATAAAAAATGAGGAAAATACAATACAAAAATTGATTGAACAATTTTTATTATTTTCAAATGAAATACATATTACTGATACTGGTTCAACAGATAATACATTAAGCATAATATCTAAAATACAATCTAAGCATAATAATGTATTTGTACATCATTTTAAATGGTGCCTTGATTTTTCAAAAGCAAGAAACTATTCATTAACATGTTATGAATGCAAAGCAGATTATCAATTTTGGTGTGATGGTGATGATGAGCTTAATGATAAGTTAATTGAAACATTAAAAGCATTTGTTAATTCAAATGATGAAAACGCAGATATATATTTTATGAAATATCAATATTTTAATGGTGATACAAATCCACATAATAGAACATCATTATTAAAAGTATCTGCAAATTTAAAATGGCATGATCCTATACATGAGTATATTGAATATACATATAGTAATAAAGTTAACTATGATTATTTTAATAATGGATCTTTAATAATGCATAAACGTAAACCTGGAGTTGTTCATACAGATAGAAATTTGCAAATATTTATGCAAATGGAACGTAATAATTATGAATTTTCGTGTAGAAACAGATTTTATTATGGGAGAGAATTAATGTATGATAAATTAAATGATTGCGCAATTAATCAATTTCATAAATGTATTGATAGTACAGAAAATAATAAATTAGATAAATATAATGCATGTAACAAATTATTTGAAATCAAAGATCCAGATGCAATTAATTATTTCTTTAAATTATTAGGAGATGGTATTTATAGGAAAGATATGTTTTATTATGTTGCTAAATATTATTTTTCTGATTTAAATAATATAGAATTAGCAAGATTATATTATATTTTATGTATAAATTGTAATGAACCATCCCCAGGATTGTCATTTGGATATAATAAAATTTGTCATATTAATTCATTATTGCAACTTAATGTAATTGAATATAAATTAGGAAACATAAATAAAGCTATTGACTATAATAATAAAGTGTTAGAATTAGATCCAACTAATAAGCCAGCATTAGATAATGTGATATTTTATAAAAAACATGAAAATAATACAGATAAATGAAAATCTTAAAATAAATATTGAAATGATTTATTCATTGGAAAAACATGATAATCATAAAGATATTGAAGAATGGAAAAATAAATATCAGAAATATCTATCGGAATTTAGTGAGGATCCACCTATGCTTGCTATAAACGATGAAGAAGTTTTTCAACCTATATTTGGAGAAGAAAATGATAGCAAAAAAATGGAGCTTTATGGAAAAGCATTATATAATTATATAATATCAATTATAGGTGTATGTCCAACATATAATGAAACATATATTCTTATATTATGTACAGGATTAAAAATTAATATTAATAAGCAAATATATAATATTATTGATAATTATTTAAATAAATTTATTGATTAATTAAATAATATATTGTTTAAATTTCGTTTATTACTTACTATATTAATTTGTATAAAAATTTGTAAGCAATGAACGAAATTGATTTTAAAAATTTAATACGAAATGTTTATGATTTAATTTATAAATATTTTAACAATAAGCAAGATGCTGGCGGTAATAATTATCTTTATCATTTATATTATGTTGCTAATGCTATAGATGAAGAATCAAAATTAAAAGTAAATGATGAAAATTCATCTTTGGGAATATTTTATAAAAAAGCATATATTGTTGGATTATTACATGATATTTTTGAAGATACTAATTGCACCGAAGATGAATTAATTAATTTAGGATGTGATAAAGAAATTATAGATGCGATTAAATCAGTAACACGACTTAAAGAAGAACAATATTATTTTGATTTCATTAAACGTGCTAGTAAAAATGATATAGGTCGTATTGTAAAAAAATATGATTTAGAGCATAATATGGATGTTAGACGGTTAAAAACATTTGGTGAATATGAACAAAAACGTCTTAAAAAATATTGGTATTCTTGGAAATATTTATGTAATGATATTGATGTAGTAACTGCGAATAATATAATACACCCAGATAGAAAATGTAAATAATTATGAAGAATACAATTAAATTATTAGTTGAAAAAATTAAATTATTTAAAACATTATTGAAATGCGATGAATATTTTTTAGCAGTTGCGAATTCAAAAAATAGTATAGAACCTTGGAGAGGTCCTATTATATATGAATATTTTACAAATTCTGATAGAGAATTATTCTGGTCATTTGTTCATGATCATATTGAAAATACTAAAATATCAATAACAGGTAATTTTATTTGTATCAGGGACTATAAGGTAGATGATTTGATTGTTATTAAATCCGGTACGCAAGTATATTTAAAAGATGGGTATGTGACAAATTATGATATGATTCATAAGATTCCTACTGAAGAGATTTATTCACATTTTAAATTAATATCAAAATGAAAGGAATATCAAAACTAAACAGATACTTATGCAAGTATCTGTTTTGTTTTTTTAATACATTGAAGTCTATTGAAAAATTATAATTTGTTGCACCAATTTCATAAAATCAATAATAAAAAAATAAATGTTTATTTAATTGAATATTTTTATCGTAAAAACTATATATTATTTATAAAATTAAAAATATGATTTCAAAAATTTATACTGAAGATTGGTTTGGTCGTGCAAATGGTGGTTATACATTTGATGAGACGGAAATGAATCATGGAATTGTTAAGATAGATAATCATAAGTATTCTTCATTTCTTTACAATGAAGATAAAGCTGAAAGAATATGTTCTGATAATGAATTACTCAAATCTGAAATGTCAGATATGATACATGCAGTTGGTTTAAACAATATTATGTTTAATCTTTCAGAAAAATGTGAAACAGCACAAACTAATGGGAGATATATTGAAGTTGGTGTTGGCGATGAATATAAAAATATATCTGACTGTTATGAAAAGTTAGATCGTGTTATCGGTATGACTCTTCACGAATGCTGTCATTGCCTTTATACGGATTTTAACTATATTCATAAAGTTATTACTAATTATCCTTCAATTGTGCATCACATTCATAATGTTATTGAAGATGAAATCATTGAGCAGAAACTTTGTATTCGTTATCCAGGATATGAAAACTTTTTAGCAAAACTTAAATATAATTTGTTTGATAAACATTCAGATGATGCTGAAGAATCAGAATCAGATCTTCAAGAAATTCTTGAAATCTTCTTTTTTGCTGTAAGATATCCAAAATATTTAGCTAATATTAGTGAAGATATTCTTAATAAATATGAAAATATAATTGTAGATATTAAGAAAATCATGAAAGATACAAATTGTTTTGTATCTGATAATCCTACGCCAACAGTATCATCAACAAACGCCGCTATTAAGATTTATAAGCTTCTTTATAAAGAATGCAATTTACAAAATAATGGTGATAAAAATAATAGTGATAAAAATAATAGTGGTTCAGGAATCAAAATTTCTAATGATAATCCAAATATTGGAAATTCAGTCAATGATGGTGATTTTGGAAACATAGTATCTATTTTATCAAAAATTCTTCAAGAATTGTCTTCTGAGTCGGAAATAACAGATCCTAAAGATTTAACAATTTATCATTCCGATTTAGAGGATAAAGTAAACGATTTTCATAATTTTACTTGGAATAAATGTAAAGATACTCATATTGATTACAATGAAATCAATTCTTGGAATACTGAAAATATAATGAAATATAAAACATATTTTCGCGAAGCATCTCCATACATTGCACAAGCAAATAAATTGATAATAAATAATAGAACAAAACAATCAATTAATGTTGTTAGATTTTCTCGTAATGGATCATTGGATCCAAATCGTTTAGCTAATGCAATGTGTAATGAGCAGACCGTATATACTCGTAGATCTGTTGAAACTAAAAACATTGATGCTGAATATGCTTTAGTCATTATGATTGATGAATCAGGCTCTATGAATGACCACGGAATTAATGTTCTTGCAACAAAAATTACAATTATGATTTATGAAGCAGTTCGTAATTATCCAAAAATAAAATTATTTATATATGGACATGGTGATTGTGTATATAAATATATTGACTGTGATAAACAAAAGAATAAATATGTACTTGGCGCTCGTCGCTCTCAATGTGGGCAGGATGAAATACGTTCATATAAACTAATAGTTGATGATGTAAAAAAATATACAAATCTTCCAATTGTCATGTTCAATATTACTGATTCTTGTTATTGCTCTAATGAGCGAAAATTAGCAGATTTAGTAAATAGCTTAAAAGAAGATAAAAATCAACCTACATATATTAATCTTATTTGTCTTGGACATAACGACGCAACAAATCGTAATGTACGTTCATGGAATAATTTAATTTATGGTGAAGGAAACTGGGTATTATATAATAAAGCATGTTTTTGCGATGAATGGTCAAATACTATTAAACAAATTGCAAGTATCATTCATAAGACAATAAAAATAAAATAAATAAAATAAGACATTGTTTATATATGTTTATTTTTAAATATATAAATGATGTCTTTATTTATGAATACATTAACAATAAAAGCTGAAAACGACATATACGAACTTTTGTATAATGATAATTTATATGAATTTACAATAGATAATCTTCATTATGCAAATTATATAATATATACAGATAATTTTGGTATTAACTATAGAATATTTATTCATGATGCATTATTATATAATGATATTGAATTTTTTATAGAAACGTTTGATTATCAAAATAAGTTAATAATATTAGCATATGAAAAAGATCTTCCAATGATTGTATTATTAGAAGATAATGAAAATTCTGCTGATAAATATAATAATTACATCTTTAAAGAAGTTGGAAAACATACTGAAGCATTATGCACTGAAGATGATTCAGAAAATCAATTATTCAATTATGATACTATACAATTATCATATAATAGTCAAAAAAATATATATGAAGATATAAATCATAATGAATATAAAATTTTTACAAAAGGTAATTCAAAAATTAATAAAATTATAAGACATTATAAACTTATACAAAAAAGTGTTGATAACGATAAGCAAGATCAAATTGTAAATTTTAATGATGAATCATTAATAAGATATTCAATAATTCAATTAAGTCAAAACCCAGAAAATTTTTCTAATGTATATCAAGATGAAGGATTTTTATCGCATAATGAACATAGAGATGAATCAATATATTTTTCAAGGTATAAGTCAATAGAAGAATTAAAAAGCAAACTTGAAAATGATGCCATATTAGCATCTTATAGTTATGCTAATACAATAAACAGAGATTATTTTAATGATAAAGAATTTACAGAAGCTATAAATAACTGTGTAAATAATTATCTGCAATCTGGGCATATGTATATTAGGTTAGCTCCTTCAATTGATAAACGTATAAGGCAATATGAACGTTTACTAAAAATAAATAGAATATATACAGACTATTATAATGATGATTTTATATATAGTTTAGCACAAAAAGGAGAAATACCAATATTTAATGATAACTTATTATATTCAGAAAGTAAATATAATTATATTAAAGATAATATAGAATCAAATAAAATTAGAAATTTAGGTAATTAAAAAATGAACGCTACACCAAAAAATAATTTTGATTTACTTCAAAATTTTATTCCATATAAAATTGTAAAATATAAAGATGACAAATATTATATAATGATTAACATATCTGTTCCTGAAACAGATATATTTGGATATAGTCTTTTTTTCTTTATAGATAATAAATTTAATAAAGACTATAATGGAAATGAAATATATGATTTTCTATCAAATATTGATTTAGTTAATGATGATATATATAATGTATTATCAAATGGTACTGAATTTTTAATACTTGGAAAAGATTATTTTTTATCAGGAACAGGAGATAATAAGTTATCGCAAAATATAAATGATTATTATAATATATCATGTATTAAACTAAAAAGTATAGATAATATTGATTATTTTATTTATAAGAATAATAAAACTTATTATAGTGAAGAACAATTAGATAATTTGAATTCAACATTCATGAATATTATACAAAATCTTTCAGAAAAATATAATAATGTATATGATCCAATAGATTTAGTATATAAAAATGTTATAAATTTTTATGCAAATGGACAGTATGATGATGCTACAATATTAATGAATTCTATATTTAATACACAAATAAAAATAACATCTAATATACCAAATTGCGGTTGTAATTCACAAAGTGATTGTACAAGTGTAATATCAGGAAATAATGTAATAAATACTGGTACTGATTTAGTATCTTTAGACATTGCAACATGTTTAGACATATATAAAGCATCAATGTATCAATGGTTAATACAAATGTTATCTGATACTAATTTCTATTGTAATTGGATGTTCTTAGAATTAACAGATAAAGATGATAATAGTGTACCAAATTTAGAACTAATTGATAAATTAATTGCATTATTAACTGAATTTTTAAATGCTAACTATGATTTATCAAATTTAAAAGGTTGCAATAATTCATCATGTGGATGCGGGCATACAAAAAAATATATAAGTAATAACAAAACTGGAGATTGTGCTGATTTATTAAATGGTAATAACATTGGTGTTAATACTGATAATTGTTCAAATTATTCAATAATTGAAAATTATATAAAAGTTCTTAACTGGATAAAAAATGATGAAATAAATATTAATAAGAATAAAATATATATTTATGGAAAACAATTTGCAGAAATATTTCCATTACTTAAATTTTAAATATATGAATAAATTGTATGAAAAATATTGTTAATTATCTTGATGAATATCTTAATAATGAAGGAATATATGAAACTATTATAAATAAAAAAGATATTAACAAAGATAGAATGAAAGCGTTCAAACGCGGTTCACGTGAAGAAGAAATATATAATCATGGAAAACCAATAAACTATAATCATACATTTAAAGATAAAACAAAATATACTAGAAAAAATAAACATAAAAATAATAATTTTTAATATGAAAAACTTAAATGATTTCGTTAATGAAAAGAAATATGATTATCATTGTGTAATACCTCCATTTAATATGCAAATTATAAAACAAGCATTAGAAGCATATAAAGATAATGATGATCGTAAAAAAAATGAAGGAAATGGAAAACCTGATATAAAAGGTATTGATGATACATTAAAATTATTAAATAAATCAAAAATAGAATAATGAAACATTTAGAAGATTTTATTAATGAATCAATTATATTAGAGAATGAAAAATCAAAGAAAAATATTACATTTGATTTTACTGATTTAGAAAATGCTGAAGAAACTATTGATTCATTAAAAGAAAAAGATGGCGTATCTGTTGATGATAAAAAAGTAACTATTGAAGTTACATCAGATAATGTTGATAAACTTGGAAGTATTCAAGATATTCTTCAGCAATTTGCAGAAACAATTCGTAGTTCGCAAAAACGTTCATCTGATGAACAATATGCTCAAAAAACAAAATCATTTACTGAAAAAGTTAATGAATTAAATGATGCAATTGATGAAATTAAAAATCCAAATGATGAGGATGAATAATTAATATTTGTTAACACCATAAAGATATATTAAATGTCTTTATTTTAATATCTAGATGTTCCTCTAGCATCATTACTATATAAAATTATATAATTATATTATTTATAAAATGGGATGATGCTAGAGGAACGTTTTTCACTTAAAATAATTGTTGTTAATTATAATAAAATTTTCTTTTGAATAATCTTGCATATTTTGTATTTCGCTATTTGTTAATTTAACAAGATTATTCATATTATATTTAATTTGTTTTAACTTATTTTCCAACACTTCAATTTCTTGTTTATTATAATTAGTTACAAATAAATATTTATTATCATGTAATGTATATAACTTAAAAGGTATACTTATTCCATCATACATATATATATTATTTGGCATTGCATATTTTTCAAGAAATTCATTAATTTCGGTTCTGTGTTCAATTACTTTATCTTCAATAAGTATTAAATCTATTTCATGTTTTGCTAAAATTAAATCTTCAATATCATTAATGTTTATAATTTTCATATAGGCAAATATATTTATTTATATAATTATCTTATAAATAAAAATATCATTTTATTTTTAATTATATATAATAATATAGTACATAATTATCTTTATATAAATATGAATAATGTTTTTAATAGAAACCGTGAACCTTGGATAAGACCTTGGAATCAGGAAAAATTTGATGATTTATATAATAGAGATGAAAGATTTTTTTCAATAGTTATAAAAGGATTATTATCTTGGTTAAATAGAAATATTGTTTTATATAATAAATCTATTAATCATTTTATATTTAATACTGGTTCTTCTTATTTATATATAGAATCAAATGGATATGAATATAATGTTGCAGAAACAACTGGAGAAGATACAATGTATATGAAGCTTCCTAGATGTATCGTTGAAATATCAGACATTAATATTCCAATGGAAGAATTATCAGCTCCATTTTCACGTGGAAATTATGAAAGAAGAAGTGGCAATCAATTACAAGGATTTAATGCAGAAATAAGAAGACTTCCAATTGAAATTACAATAAATATGAAATATTATCTATCAAATTTTAATGAAACAATTATCTTATTACAAGAACTCATTGATAAATTAGTATTTCAAAGATATTTTAATATAACATATCTTGGAAAAGTTGTACAATGTTCAATTGAATTTCCAGCTAATTATAATCCAGAATTAAATAAAATTGATTTATCATCATCAGATCCAGTACAAAGAAATATAACATTAGATATTAAATTATGTACAAATTATCCTTTGATTGATACTAGAACAGAAATTCCAACAGATAAGATAATATCACAATTTGGTCATAATGTTGATTTATACTTAAAAGGATTTAAAGGAGATTCTGTAAAGAAAGGTAATGTAATATCTGAAAATGATGGATTTACTGAATTTGAAAATAATTTAATAAATGAAAAAGAAGATATAATATTTGATAAAGTTGAACCAATTCATATTCAAGATAATCCAGTAGATAATCCTGATGATAATACTCAAGATAATCCTATAGATAATCCTGATGATATTAAAGATAAAGATGACACAATTTATACTAAAGATATTAAAGATACATTTATTAAAGGATTTGATATAAATAATGATGGTATTATTGACATTGATGATTTAATTAAAAAATTTGATGTTAATAATGATGGTATTATTGATGAACATGAATTAATAACGATTTTAGATAAAATGAAATATGAATCATATGATTCATCATCAGATTATTCAGAGTCTTGCCATTATAAACTTGATTTTAAAGATATTTATTATGCAATAAAACTAATTAATAAACAAAATACAGTATCTGCTCATTATGATAAGTTTGCAAAAAAAATATATGTAACACACAATGATACTGGAAATACTGTTGAAATAGATATGATAAAATATAAATTAATAAATTAAATATGAGTAAAATAGGTACTGAATCAATAGTTGGTCAAATTTTTATACCAATTGTTACTACATTCACTTATGATGAACTTAACACTTATAGAAATAATAATACATCAATAGGAGTAAACAATGCAATAATATTTTCAGTTCCACAAAGTAAATCTGAAGATAATATATATGATAATGCTAATGAAACATCAATATGGGCAACAGATAATTCAGGAATGCTATGTCCTTTATCATTTCCATATTCAATGATTTTAAATATTAAAGAATCTTTGGAAAGATATGAAGAAAACACTGGTTCTAAAAAAATCATATCTGCAGAATGGGTTACATTTACTGGTGAAAGCACAGCTAGTATATCTCCAAATATTAATATTAAAGTTGAAGTAAAATATGCAAATAATAGATATTCACAAATTAATATTACTGGTATAAAAGTATATAAAGATAGACAATTTCTTGAAGAATATACACCTGTTATTAATAGTAATGAAATTATTAATTGGTATGATACACCAGGTACATATTATTTACAAGGTTTAGTTAATGATAGTGTTACTGGTAGTATAATTGCTACGACAAACGATAAACCTTTAGAATGGACAATTAATAAAATTGTTAAGCAATTGCCAGTTTGTAATTATATTATTGATATGAAGGATAAATCATATTATGCAGAATTTAAATTAACTGCAAATACTCCAGGAGTATTTGAAATTATTAGTGTTAGTGATGGACGATTAAATATATCAACAGGCAGAATTACAAATTTAAATAATTATGCAACATTTAAAATTTATAATGATTCATATAAAAATATTAGTCCACAAATTACATATAAATTTACTCCAGATGATATAAAATATTTTTATGAAGTAAATAACTCATTTATTATTGATAATATAAATAAACAAAAAGAAAATTATACATATTATTGGTATGGAGGAGCTGGGCCTATTGATAGCTCTACTGTACCTGGTCAAGGTGATGGCTGGCATTTAATAGAAGGAACACCAACAAGTATAGAAACTGGTGATTTATCTAATTCTAAAGCAATAAATTGGATATTAGCTGTTCCTATTGATCTTGGTTTAAATCATATATCAAATGGAGACGATGTTACTGACGCATATAATGTATCAATTATAACATGCGCAGATGATGTAACATATAAAATATTTAGGCAAATGTCGTCAACAAAACGTACTAATGTAAATATTATAAAATAAGAGTAACTTAAGTTACTCTTATTTTTTTTCTTGCTCGTATGATACAGCATTCTTTGGATCATAGTTAAATGGTTTTTCTGT